>CEUK01139913.1_pt1 | contig 25022 bp, 22 predicted proteins | sample 356451 | NCBI WGS metagenome assembly CEUK01 (sample SAMEA2622843, study PRJEB7988) | marine metagenome | isolation source: saline water (ENVO:00002010), including
TAGTTTTCATCTTAGGCATACGAACTTATATTAATTAATAAAAAAAATTACTTTTTAGGAGCTTTAGGGGCAAGCATCATATTCATCTTTTTCCCTTCCATTTTAGGCAGCATTTCTACTTTTCCTAATTCTTCAAGCTCTTGGGCAAACTTTAATAATAAAATTTCCCCTCTGTCTTTAAATACTATTGTCCGTCCTTTGAAGAATACATATGCTTTAACTTTTGCACCTTCTTCCAAGAACTTTTTTGCATGGTTCAGTTTGAAGTTAAAATCATGTTCGTCCGTATTTGGTCCGAATCTAATTTCTTTTACCACAACTTTAACCGTCTTCGATTTAATTTCCTTTTGTTTCTTTTTCTGCTGATAAAGAAACTTTTTATAATCTATGATCCTACATACTGGAGGAACGGCTTTAGGAGAAATTTCAACTAAATCCAACTCTTGATCTTTAGCAAGTTCTAAGGCTTCTCGTGTTTCGTAAACTCCTTGCTCTACATTCTCGCCAACCAAACGAACCTCAGCAATCTTGATGTTTTGATTAATTCTGTGTTGTTCTTCTTTTTTAAAAGGTCTCCTGCCTTTGTTTCCTTTTTTTCTAGGATTCATTAATTTTATTTACTTTTTTAAATCGTTCTCTATTTCTTTGTTAATGTACTCTACAAATTCCAAATTGGTCATTCTTTCAAGTTCTCCTTCTCCGTGTTTCCTTGCAGATACAGAGCCCGTAGTGGTTTCCTGATCTCCAAGCACAATCATGTACGGGACTTTTTTTACTTCTGTATCCCTTATTTTTTTGCTTACACGTTCGCTTCGTTCATCAACAAAACCGCGAATATCGTAATTATTTAGGAAAGATAAAAGCTCTTTTGCAGCTTCGTTGTATTTATCACTTACCGGAAGTATCGCTACCTGCTCTGGTGATAGCCATAATGGGAACTTACCAGCGACGTGTTCAATGAGAATTGCACAAAATCTTTCCAAAGAACCAAAAGGTGCTCTGTGAATCATAACGGGTTGATGTTTTTGGTCGTCTTTACCTGTATACTCCAGTTCAAAACGTTCTGGTAGGTTGTAGTCAACCTGAATGGTTCCCAGCTGCCATTTTCGACCAATAGCATCTTTTACCATGAAATCCAGTTTAGGGCCGTAAAAAGCAGCTTCACCATATTCAACCACTGTTTTTAATCCACTTTTTTCAGTTGATTTAATGATGGCGTTTTCTGCGAGTTCCCAATTTTTGTCTGATCCTATGTACTTTTCTTTATTGTCACGGTCCCTTAGCGATATTTGAGCTACGTAATCATTAAAACCAAATACTTTGAAAACGTATTGGACTAGCTCAATTACCTTTTCAAATTCATCATTCAATTGATCTGGTCTGCAAAAAATGTGGGCATCATCTTGTGTAAAACCTCTTACTCTTGTTAGTCCATGCAGTTCACCGGATTGTTCGTATCGGTATACAGTCCCAAATTCTGCATATCGTATTGGTAAGTCCTTGTATGATTTTGGAGCTGCCTTATAAATTTCACAGTGGTGCGGGCAGTTCATAGGCTTTAGTAAAAACTCTTCGTCCTCGGCAGGAGTGTGTATGGGTTGAAAGGAATCCTCACCATATTTCTCATAATGACCTGAGCAAACATAAAGTTCTTTGTTTCCAATATGAGGACTCACTACCGGGAGATATCCGGCTTTTTGCTGCACCTTTTTTAGAAAATCTTCCAGTCTTTCTTTAAGTTGAGCACCTTTTGGCAGCCATAATGGTAAACCTTGTCCAACCCTTTGGGAAAAAGTAAATAATCCCATTTCTTTACCGAGCTTTCGATGGTCGCGTTTTTTGGCTTCTTCTAGCCTGTGTAAGTAATCTTTGAGTTCCTTAGCTTTAGGGAAAGTAATTCCGTACAAACGTGTTAATTGCTGTCGGTTTTCGTCTCCTCTCCAGTAAGCACCTGCAGTACTTGTTATTTTTACTGCCTTAATGCTTCCCGTATTAGGGATGTGAGGTCCTCTGCAAAGGTCTGTGAATTTTCCCTGGGTGTAAAATGTAATTTCACCATCGTTTAAATCCTCTAAAAGTTCGAGCTTATATTTATCCTCTTTCTCTTTAAAGTAGTCTACAGCGTCCTTTTTAGAAACTTCTTTACGTATGAAATCGTTTTTCTGACGAGCCAATTCCAACATTTTGTCTTCAATTTTTTTAAAGTCATTGTCAGAAATGATTTTTCCTCCCAAATCAATATCGTAATAAAAACCGCTCTCAATGGGAGGTCCAATGGCGAATTTTGTTTCTGGATAAAAGTACTGAATTGCTTCTGCCATAAGATGTGCAGAAGAATGCCACATGGTTTCTTTTCCCTTTTCGTCATTCCAGGTTAGTAACTTAACTTGTGAGCTTTGGGCAATAGGTCGGTTGGAATCCCAAACCTCACCGTTTACTTCAGCAGAGAGAACATTTCTCGCTAGCCCTTCACTAATACTCAGAGCTATTTCATAAGCCGTAACTCCGGCATTGTATTTTCGTACACTTCCATCTGGTAGAGTAATCTCAATCATTGTGACATGTTTTAATCTGAGCGCAAAATTAGTATAAAATTACTTGTGCTTATAGAGATTAACTAAATAAAAAATCCCCAGATAAGATCTGAGGATTCCGGCAAGGAGTCTTTTAAGTTCCTTACTCAAATTTGGGTACTAATTCTTCTTTGGGGAAAAAAGAAGTAATGTAAACATAACTATTGCTTAGCGTTGAAATAAACACATTTAAAGATGTAACCTCTTTTTTGATTTTTCAGTTAACCTCTTAAGTAATTGTTTTTTAGATTTTTAAAGTTTTTATATCCTCTTTTTAAAATGTATATTTGTGTGTTTTTAATTAGAAAGTGTCTTTTTTAAAGATTTATTTATTTGTTTATCAGTGCTTTATGTTTTTTTTGGGTTTGGTTAAAAATATTTTGTTTGGTGATGTTAGCTTTACGCATTCATTATATAAATCTAGATTTACAGGTACAAGATCAATTTATCATGGTAAAAAAAGTAGTTAAAGTAATTTCGTTAGTGTTCGTTTTATTATGTTCTTCTCTGAGCTCTTTTGGACAATACAGTTCTAACCCATGCTCTATTGATGGTGTATATTGTACTGATAATACTGAAAAAAATGGGGTTATTTATTCTTTTTACGGAGATACATTTAAATATCCCGCTCCGGGAACTTCAATGCCTTTCTGGATGGCTGTCGGAGACGTTGCATCAAGGACCATTGATACTACTTTTGTAAGCTCGGTTATTGCTACGGTTCTTTCTGGGCCAGGTTTACTTCATGGACCTAGCGCACAAAACATATCCAAGTATTCTCATTTTAACGATTGGAAGTTTACGGTATCCGGTGTTTATGAAATTGAATTTAGTATAGCTGGTTTGTTTAAGGATACAGTATTTTTTGAAGTTGCTGAAGAAGTGGATTTTTGTGCAAAGGTACCGGCTGGTTGCACAGATGGAGGAGGTGATTTGGTATACCCGTCTACAGGTAACGGGGGAATTATTCCTGTTGATGCCATTTTCCCTATTACTGTAGGGGTTGTTAATAGCTTAACGGGTCAGTTAGATTCTTCCTTTTTCGGTTATGTATTCTTAGAGAAACTTTCTGGGCCTGGTAATATGTATGGTACTTTAAATATGTATGGTGGGCGTTGGTTAACATTTACAGATGTTCGGTTTGATGAAGAGGGAACCTATTTGGTTGAAATATCCACATCATTGGGTTATACACGAGACACAGTTTCTGTTGATGTTTACACACCTACAGAAAGTATCCACACGCCAAATTATAGTTCTTTATCAATTTTCCCAAATCCATTCAGCGATAATGTCACTATTAAATTTGATGATGGTGAAAGAATAGATGAAATAAACATTATAAATTCTCAGGGTAAGCTTGTTGAAAGGTATTCATCAATAAGTTCTTCAACGTTAGACCTATCCCATTTACCTAAAGGAGTTTATTTTATAGAAGCCATATCTTTAATAGGGTTAAAGAGCGAAGTGAGTATTCTCGTTAAAAAATAACTTATACATGAAAAGCCTTTTCAAACTTGTAAAGTCTCTTCATCCCAGTGAAAAGAGATATGTGAATTTGAGGTTGCAGTCAAACAAATCAAATAGCTTGCTGCATAGTTATTTTGAGACTTTACAAAATCAAAGGGATTACGATTTTGAAGCTATCTCCGAAAAACACAAAAAAACTTCTCCAAAAGTTTTGAAGAATTCTTTAAGAAACCTTTATTCGAACGTGTTAAAATACCTCAGGTCTTATAATGCGCATTCTGATGATGAAGCTGTTTTGGCTGATATGTTAAGAGATGTCCGGATTTTGCAGGATAAATCGATGCTAACTGAAGCAGGTAAGCTAAACCGTCGTTTATTAAATCAATCGAGTTCTTTGGAGTATTTTTTTTATGAAAAAGAAGCCCTGAGAAATAAATGGAATCTATCGCATTTGAAAGGAGAACTGTCACCAGAGTTTACCGACGAAATAGAGGTCTTGTTAAGTGAGGTTATTGAAAAAGATCTTGAAGTTTCTGAAATCAATAGAAATTACAGAAGAGCCGTAACATTATACTATCAATATTTCTTTTATGAAAGAAAAGAAAAGACAAAAGATGATTTGATTGAGCTAACCCAGGCACTTAAAGATAAAGGTATGGACTCCTTAAAGTCCTCTAAAGCCAGGATGAGTAATTATGAAATTTTAGCTATGGGCTCTATTATTCAAGGAGATTTGTCGGGGCACCATAGCGTTCGAAAAGATCAGCTCAAACTGCTCTTGACTTCTGAAGTTTTTGAGAAGGATTACCTTTCTCAACTTTTAGTATTAAGTAACCTCTTTACGTATTTGAAATCTCTCAAATCCATAGAGGTTTTAAAAGACTATATGGAGTATATGAAATCTTATTTTTTGCCTTTAGTTGAAAAAAACACGGATGGAGTTTTAACAGAAAAATACTACGATATTTATTTTCAAAATCAAATCTATATTCAAAATTGGTATTTAAATAAAGAAATTATTTATAAGTTGCTTGAAGAGTTTAAGACGGTTTCTAAAAAAGAATTTAAACGAAATAATCTTCTTTTATCCAGAGTTTATCTTTCTTTTGCCCAGTTGTTGATTTTGTCTGGTGATTATAAACATGCTTTGAAACACTTAATTGAGTATCAATCTTTGTCTTTGGATAAAAAGAATTCCACCAATTTTGTGGATAGTGAACTGCATTTGTTAATGCTTTATCATTTAATGGGCAAACAAGATGTTTTTGACAAAAGTTTTGAAACATTAAAAAGAAAAGAAAGAATAGAAGCTATTGTATTCAATGAGGATCAAAAGATGTTATTTACAGCATTTGACTCGATTTATAAAGGCGATAAGGTTCGTGAATTCGATTACAGTGGAAGGAAGGGATGGTTAAAGGTGTATGCTGATGTATTAATGAATGTCCCTTTTAATGATGCTGTTAATGCACAATTTGATTCTTCAAAATTTGTCAGTCTGCCAGAAGAAACTAATTTTTTAACCTGGCTAAGGGGGATCTGAAAATTGATTTTTAGCCATTCCAATCCGAAATATCGCAATCAATAATTTTGTTTAATAATTTGTTGTTTTTTCTGAAAAAACACTTTAATTCATCTCTTGTTTTTTCTGAAAGCGGTTTTCTTCTGGTGTAAGTTAAATTTGAGTCATATATTTTTCCTACGAACCATTTTCTAAGTTTTTTGCTTGGGACAAATGTTCGAAAAAGTTTTATTTTAAAATCCCCGGGTTTTTTTATGGTGCGATGCAATTTTTTGTTTTTCACCACTTTGTTTTCATTAATTCTTTGCAGGTTATAATTTTCGTAATGGCTTACGCCTAAAAAAGTTTCAATCGTTTTTAAAAAATCAATGGTGTTATTTTTTAAATCGGTTTGCAGCCCTATGAAAATATCCTTTTTTGGAATGTTCTCCTGCAGTTTTCGAATCCTTGGAAAAAAATCTGCTGTTTCCTTGTAAAAAACAGTTCTTGGTGGATCGATATCAGGAGGTAACTGATGTCCTTTCTTTCTTGTTTTTTCAAGTTTTAGCGCCTCTTCAAAATTGGTAATGTTCTCATTTGCATCGATGATATTTTGACTATGAAGTGCATAGGAAACTTCAACAGGGTTTCTTAAGAGAACTATAATTTTAGGTTGAATACGCAGGTCTTTTAGCTCCTGATAAATAGAATCTGAATACAGGTACCAGACAGAGGCATCTCCATTCAGTCCATTTTCTTTAAAACCGGATTGATATTCCCTTAAGGATGGACGCTGAATTTTATATCCTAAATCTTTTCCAAAAAAATGAATTTCTTTAGGAGATAAATTTATTTCAGGATGTTGCGATAAATAATAATGTAAAGCAGTTGTACCGCATTTGGGTGCGCCAATTATAAGAAAATGGGGGAGGAGATTACGGTTCATTAAAATATTGTCGGGTTAATTTTGGTTTTTGTTTTTACAAAAATAAGCATCATTATATTCCAGACAATTATGCTTGCTGAAGTGGCAATTGCCGCTCCTTCTATATGCATTATCGGAACTAAAAAATAATTCAGTAAGATATTGGTTAGCATACCGATTCCAATACTGAGAAATACCAAAGATTCTTTTTTTGCCATAGTAAGTATATATCCTGTAGAGCCAAAAGCCACATTAAAAAGTTGACCTAATGCCAATATAAGTATTGTTGTATAGCCCAACGCATAGTTTTCAGTGGGTTTTCCAAACCAATTTAAAAGATCTTCACCAAGCAAAAGTAAAAACAAAACAATTGCTAAGCTTAAAACAAACGATAGTCTGACAATGGGTTTTATTTTCATTTGAAGAAGATTAATCTTTGTTTTGTTTTTAAAAAAGCCTGCATAATGAGGCACCATAACCTGGTTCAGAATTACAAGGCCAAATCCGCTAAACAAAGCAAATTTAAAAGCAACACTGTAAACGGCATTTGCTTCAGGACCTAATTTTTTTGTAATCATTATAACATCAATTCTTTCATTAACAGTTGAAATGAGTCCGATAGGCAATAATATTAAAGCTTGCTTTAACCAATTCCCGTTTGTGGTTGCGTCCACCTCTGAAATGTTTTTAGGTATTTTCAGAATGGAGAAAATAAGTGCTCCAATAAGTATTATTAAAAGCGTGTAAAGGAGGTTGAGAGGGGTGATTTTAAATCCTGATAACGGCAGAAGAAATAAACTGAACAATAAAAGTATCGGCCGAATCAGGACATCAGGAAGCACAGAGCTGTAAATTTTATTTTGTCCTTGTAAAACGGCTTTAAAAAATACAATTAAAGCATAAACCGGAATTATTATTATTCCCGCAATTAAACTGTTGTATTCTTCTAACCCTTTAATCCAATCGTACTTTGTGACTCCGATATACCAGATACAATTAAAAATAGTTGATCCGAAAAGGATAGCTATTGCCGCTTGAATACTTAGTTTTTTAAGTGATTTTATATTTAGGTTGATTGCTTCTCTTTGTGCTAAACTTTGATAGCCCAGTGGTACAATTACCATTGCAAAAGTAATCATTGAAATATAGTACTGAAAAATCCCTACTTCCTTTTGAGGTAGGTATTTGGTAATGGCCCAGTTAAAAATGAAGCTAAAGGTCATTCCTAAAATAAAAACACCGGCTGTTCCAACCAGCGTTTTTAAAACACTCGATATTTGTTTGTTAAGCTCCAATTATCTCCTTGTAAATAGTATCGAATTCCTGTCCGATTTTTTCATAACTAAATGTGTTGATGGCATAATTTCTTAAATCATCCTGATTCCAATCTGTATGTAAAACTTTCCTCATTGCATCGACAAGGGCTATTTCATCCCCTGATGGTATCAGAATTCCTCTTTCTTCATTAATTATTTCTTTTACACCACCAACATTTGTTGAAATAAAGGGGGTTCCTGCGGCAAAAGCTTCAACAATTACACAGGGTAAATTTTCATAGTTGCTAAACAATATGGATGCATAACTTTCAGCAAGAAGGTTGTTTATTTCTTCCGCCGAAATTCTTCCGTGTAAATGTATTTTTTCTGATAAATTGTGTTGGTTAATGTATTCAATAATCAATGCCTCATCACCACCTCCTCCAACTAGGTTGAGTGTTATACCTGAATTGGTTGCCGAGAAAACCTTAAATGCGTTAACAATTCCAAGTATGTTTTTTTGAGTGTTTTCCAGGTCAGCAACAACTAAGAATTTATTTTTTGTTTTGTTTTGAGGATAGAATTTGTCCGTGTTAACAACGTTGTGTACGATTTGAAATTTCTTTCCTAAGTTATTTTGCATAAGAGCCTCCTGTAAATCGAGGCTGACCGGGAGTATTTTTTCGGCAGCATTTGCAATACTAGGAAGAGAAAATTTAAGTAGTGTACTTTTAGAGTATCTACCATCAGAAGAAAGGAAGCCCGTCCAGTGTTCTGTAATTATGTAAGGTGTATTGTATTTTTGTTTCCAATTCTTTGCAATTAAACCAACGGGGTTCATAACATTACAGTGAACAAGATCGGGTGTAAATCCTTTTGATTTCAAAACGTCCAGACCATAGTTATAATAATATTTATAGCGTTTTACTTTAAGAATTTTGGAAATAACTGGTAATTTATTCTTGATTTTAGGGTATTTGATGAGTACTTCCGTAAACTTATTGTTGTTTAAGAAAGTTATTTTGGATTCTTCAATTGAGCCATCACTTTCAACATGCAATAATGCAATATTGTTATATAAACTGGCTGCTTCAGCATGTCTTCTAACGAATATTCCAAGAGTGGAATCTTCCTCATTTGGATACCAGCTTGATATGAAAAGAATTTGAGCTATGGCTTTTTGGCTTAATGTTTGACTGCTAAGTTAATGTATCGTTGTTCTCCAACGGATAACAAAACTTAAAATTTTGCGTAGTATGTTTGAAGTAATTATATTTACATTTTGTGTGTTATTGATTATGAGTAATTTAAGTCCTAAAAACTTATTTCTTCCTTGTTTGTTTTTTGCATTCTTTTTTAGTGCCGATGTGGCTTCGGCTCAATCTTCGGGTGATGATATTAAAAAAATTCGAAAAGAATTAAAGAAAAAATACGATTTTGAAAGAAAGAGAAAGGAGAAAGAAATCAAAAGGCAGGAAAAGGAATACAAAGCTTTTCTAAAGCAGAAAAAAGTAGCTGAAAAGTCCAGAATGGAGCAGCTGAAAAGAGAAGCAAAGTTAACAGAGGAGTATAAAAAAAGACAGGAAAAAGAGCGCCAGGATGCAATGAATGAGAAATTGCGCATGGAAGCAATAGCCAAAAAGGAGAGAGAAAATAAAGCTGATGAGGAGAAAAAAAAGGCGGAGAAAGAAGCTAAAGAGAAAGCTGCTGAAGAAAAAAGATTAGCTAAAGAATTGGCCAAGAAAAAAGAACAAGAGAAAAAGTTGGCTGAGCTGGAGGAGGCACATAAGCAACAAATGGCTATCCAGGATAAGAAAGCCAAAGAGAGTGAAGCTCGGTATAAAAATGAAATTCAGGCGATTGAATCGAGTATGACGGATATGGAAAAGGAGGCTCTGGAAAGAGAAAATAAATTAAAGGCCTATTATGATGAAAAGGCCAAAATCCAGGAAGAACTCAATCAAAAAAAATTAGATGAGACTAAAAAAGAAACGGAGGCCGAGTTTATGGCTCGTAAAATGAAAGAGCTTGATAAATTGAACGCCAAGATAGCAGAGGAAAATCACAAGAAAAAAATTCAAACAAAGAATGATGAACTTGCTGAAAAATTAGATGAAGTTTTGAAAAAGCAAGAGGCTGCTAACAAAGCCATGGAGCAATACCAAAAGGAAGCTAAGGAAAGACGGAAAGTAGAGGAAGAAAAGTTTAAGGCTGATTTGAAAAAATTAATGGAAGAGCAGAAAAAGCAGAAAGAAATCGAAGCCTTTAAAGAAAAGCAAAGAGCCGAGGAGGAGAAGCGTAAAAAGGAATTTGAAGAAAAGAAAAAAGCCGAAGAGGAGGCGAAAAAGAAAGAACTGGAGCTAAAAGAGAAGGAAAAACAAAGAATTGCAGAGGAGAAAAAATTAGAGGAAGAAAATCGCTTAAAAGAAGAAGCGGAAATGGTTAAAAAGTTTGAAGAGGAACTGAAGAAAGCGGAAGAGGAAGCAAAAAAGGCAGAACAGTTGCTTGAGGATATGAAAAAGCAGGAAGAACAGGATGCAAGGGACAGAGACAAAAGACGTCAGGAAGAGTTGGATAAACTCCGAAAAGAGCTTATTGGAAGTTAGTCTAAGCTTAGTTGTTCCAGCAGTACAATAATGTCTCTTTCTATTTGATCAGGAGTTGTTGTTGGAGCATAACGTCTAATAACTTTTCCTTTACTTGATATTAAAAATTTGGTAAAATTCCACTTAATTCGACTTCCCAGAAATCCTCCTTTTTTAGATTTTAGATGTTTGAATATTTCATGCGTGTCTGATCCGTTTACATCGATTTTCTCTGTTAGCTGAAAGGTTACACCAAAATCAGTGTTACAGGCCTTCTCAACAGATTCATTTGTTTCGGGTTCTTGATTTAAAAATTGAGAACAGGGAAATCCAAGTACTACAAGCCCTTTGCTTTTATATTTTTGATGCAGTTCTTCTAAGCCTTTGAACTGTGGAGCTAAACCGCATTTTGTTGCTGTATTCACAGCAAGAATTACTTTTCCTTTGAAATTGGTTAAATCAAGTCGGTCTCCGTTAGGTTTGTTTATTTTGAAATCGTAGAAGCTCATAATTGTTTATTTCTTTAAATTTCGTGCTTAAACTCATTTAATGCAATGGTTATGTGTTTAATTGGCTTATTTTTGAGCTAAGTACCTCAAAGTTGTTATGAGCGGTTTTTTTGAAAAAATCAAATCAATTCCCAACCCAAGCTTTATTTTGGATGAAGAGTTGTTTATACAAAACATGGAGATATTAGCTGCTTTGCAGAAGGAAATCGGAATTCATGTTCTTTGTGCTTTGAAAGGGTTTTCCATGTGGGAGGTTTTTCCATTGATGATGGGCTATTTGGGCGGGGGTACGGCAAGTTCTCTGAATGAAGCTCGTTTGATCCATGATGAAATGGGAAAAAAGGCGCACAGCTGTTTTGTTGTATACAACCGGGAAGAGTTCAAAGAAGTTCAGGGTTTGAGCTCTCATATTACGTTCAACTCGATGAGCCAGTTTGAGCGTTTTAAAAAAGAGTTGAGAAAGGATGTAAACTATGGACTTCGAATAAACCCCGAGTTTTCTAATGTAGATTTTATAAAATATAACCCATGTGCGCCTGGCAGTAGATTTGGTGTTACATTCGATGAGCTTCCAACTATATTTCCGGAGGAAATAACAGGTTTACACTTTCATACATTATGTGAATCCAGTTCCGGGAATTTTAAGGATGTATTAGATGTTATAGAGTCAAAATTCGGGAACATTTTGCATCGCATGAAATGGGTGAATTTTGGTGGAGGTCATCACATTACTAAAAAAGGCTATGATATTAATTTGTTATCCAGTTTACTCAACAAGGTCAGAAATAAATACGATATTGAAGTATATATCGAACCAGGAGAAGCTATTGCTTTGAACGCCGGATTTTTACTTGCTAAGGTTGAAGATATTGTGACCAGTCAAAATGAGAAAACAGCAGTCTTAAATGTTAGTTTTGCCGCGCATATGCCGGATTGCCTCGAAATGCCTTACAAACCCGAAGTTGTTGGTGAAACCAATAAGGGATTTGAATTTACACTTGGTGGTAATACGTGTATGAGTGGAGATTTTGTTCGAGGGTTTCATTTCGAAAAGGAATTACAGGTTGGACAAGATATCATATTTAAAGACATGGGACATTATACTTTTGTTAAAACGACATTTTTTAACGGGGTTAAACATCCGTCTCTGGGAATATGGGCAAAAAATAATGAGTTTAGGTTATTAAAAGATTTCAGCTATGAAGACTTTAAACATAGACTGTCTTGAACAGGTTGTTTGATTTATTAAAAAACCTTAAGATTTTTTTTATTCGACATTAGTTTTACATTTTAGAGTAAGATTATTGAAAACTATGAAAGAGTCATTCCTGGAGTACACAAAATATATATTGGAAAAAGTGAGTTTTGACGTTGATCTTCTTAAAAAAGAGTACCGAAAATCAATCAAAATTCTAAAACAGGACGAAGTTTTACAACTGAATAGTTGGGTTAAAAGACAAGATTGGAAAATTCAACTTATTTATTTTTAGAAGTAGAATAATGCGTCTTAGTTATTAAAAAAAATCTTTCTCCAGACTTTTTGATATCGAATTCCAATTATAGGTTTCAGTAACAAATTTTTTACCGTTTTCAACGATTTTTCGTTTTAATTTCTGATTTTCCAGTAATTCAAATACCGCATTAACATACTCTTCTGGAGTATTGCCAATTAGTATTTCTTCTTTATCTTTTGCTTTAAGGGCATTGTTTGCCAACTCTGATGTAATACAAGGTACTTCCATACACATGGCTTCAAGTAACTTGTTTTGTAAACCGGTTCCAATTTGCAGAGGGGCAAGAAAAACAGATGCATCGTTGTAGGCGTCTCTTATGTCATCGAGCCATCCGCTTACAAGTATATTTTCACTACTCAGTGCTTTAACGCTGTTTGCAGGGCTTGCTCCGGCTATAAGAAGTTTTATATCCGGTTTTCTCTCAATTAATAAAGGCATTAGCTCTTTTGCAATGTATTCAACGGCGTTAACATTTGGAGGATAGCTCATATTCCCCGTAAAAACTAATTCATATTTTTTTTTACTTACTTTTTTTGGTTGGAAAAAATTATGATCCACACCATTTGGAGATACTTTTATTTCTTTTGACTCTTCGAAGTAAAAAGAGGATTTGTCTTGTTCAGAAATGATGTATGTATTGTCAAACCACCCAAAAACTTTTTTTTCGTATCGTTTTAAACGTTCAAACTCAAACCGAAATATCATTTTTTTAATTCCTGAAGCTTTTTCCATTCTTCTTTCAATACCTTTTGAAAAGGTGTCCATGTAATCGAGAGATTTTGGAATAGTTTTGTTTTTTGTTACATACTCAGCCATTCTTATAAGTTGAACAAAAATGTGATCAGGCTTTTCTTTTTTTATAATCTTGTTAAAAAAGAAATGGGCACCGGTATTAAAAAAATAGCCAACTTGAAAAGGATATCCCATAATGCCTGCTATCAGCATGTTTAGTATGATGCTTATTTTTGAAGTTTTATAAACATGAATGTTACTAACGTATCTGGATAGTTCCTCTTTTGCTTTTTCGGTAAGTACTTCTTCTGACATGCAGCACAACACAATGTCACAATTATTACTTAAGTATTTAATTTGGTAGTATGCTCGCAGCTTATCACCTTTTTCTAAAGGGTACGGTATTCTTGATGTAAAAAATAATATTTTCTTTTTTTTATTTGTCACTGGTTTTTAAATCTTCGAAAAATGAAATCATTTTCTTACTAATTTGGTCGTTACCGTACTCTGAAGCTATTAATTTTTGAGCATTGTTTCCAATTTTATTACAATATTCAGAGTCTTCCAGACATTTACATATTGCATTTGCAAAATCTTGAGGCGTATCGGCAATTATAATATTTTTACCAGATGTGCAATTAATACCTTCTGCACCAATGGTAGTTGATATTATAATTTTACCAAGAGCCATTCCTTCAACGATTTTTATTCTCATTCCAGAGCCAGACAAAACAGGAACAATCATAATTTTCTTGGATAAGTAAAATTCTTTCGCACTTTTCACTTTTCCAACAACAGTAACATCAGGAAGGTTTAAATTATAATAGGAGTCAGGCATTTCTCTTCCTGCAAGATACAGTTTCGCTATATATCTGGATTTGGATATTATCGGCCAGACATTATTTAAAAACCAATCTACTCCTTCAACATTTGGAAGCCAGTCCATTGATGCAATGTGGAAAATAGAATTTTCCTCAATGGTTTGCACTTTATTTTCTTTTCTGGTGATAATATATCCGGTGGGTATGGCCTCGATGCCTTTTTTAAATCCTAATTTTTTGAAGTCGTTTTTATCTACATCGGTCATTGCGGCAATACCGTCAATTGATTTGAAAACCTCAATTTCATATTTTTTTAAACGCTTAGCCAATAAATTGATGTATTTTTTTTTAATGGGATTTTTTGTGTTTTTACTTATTCTTTCCCAGATTTTGTGTTCAACGTTATGTGCTCTTAAAACAATTTTAGCGTTACTTATTGATTTTATTGTAGAGATATACGGGGCAACAAACAAGCTCTCAATAATAACAATATCAAAGCTCTCCTGTGTTAAAATCTTTTGAAGTTGCTTGGTAAAACCAACGCTAATGAAACGCTCAATGTTGTATGATTTTTTTGTAAACAAATTAAAGAAAGCATCTCTTAAACGAATACTGGTGTCAATAAAAACGGTTTGGAAATTTGTTTTTTTTATGTATTCTTCTGGTAAATTTTCATAGTTTACCGGGTGTTTAGGCGTTGAGATTGCCAAAACGGTAACTTTGTGACCATTATTAAGTAACCCCTGTGTAGTATTGTTCATCGCAATAGCACCTCCATCAACTGCTGGAAAGGGTGGTTTGTTGCAAATTTGTAAAATATTCATTCTATACAGGTGTCTTATAAAGTAAGATAATGAACTGGTAAAGATACAGTTTTAAGCAGTAAGAAGAATTGAATCAAACGGGGTTATTTTTTTTGAAAATACGTTTAAATCCTTTTTTGTAAGCTTCCCATCTAAAAAGAGCAGAATCGGTGGCCGCTTTATACGTTAGAAAAACTCCAACTGGTGACAATATTATTGGTGCGAACCACATCCCGAGAACGGGATTAAAATCACCTCTTTTAGATATTTTTTCCATAGATGTTGCAATTACGTAGTAAATTAAAAATAGGATTACCCCAATAACCACAGGCAAACCCAAACCTCCTTTTCGAACAATGGCTCCAAAGGGGGCTCCGATAAAAAACATAACTAGACATGCTATAGCCATTGAGTAACGTTTATGTATTTCAGTTGTATGTTGACTGATATATTTCCTCAGGTTACCTAAAACAGTAGAAAAATTATTAATTCGATTAATGGATTGCTTCGATTGGCCTTTTGCTGTTTTATAAATTATATGGCGTTTTGAGGAGTCTAAATTAGCAATTTTATACATTATGGAGTCATAATTGGATGGCGTTATGGTGTCACTTAAAAATGAAGTGTCAGCTCTGAAATAGTATTTATGATACTGTCCTTCAACAAATTGATCATAATGTTTCTTTTTTTCCAGTATTACACTATCTCTACTCAATACAATTTGCTCAACGGGAATATTTTTGAATGATTTTCCTCTGTTATTAGGGTCGGATTTTTCGAATTTGAAACTTGACAAATCAAAAATGATCCGATTGTTGTCAAAGTTGTTTCTTACAAAAGGTAACTTCCTTTTTTTACCCGGACGAATTTTTTCTTTGTCTCTTTTGTATGTATTTCCATTAATGAGGTTAAGAATTAAATGCTGACCGGATTTTGATAATTCTAAATTACCTGAATCAGAGGCAATAAAACCTCCCTGACCGTTGTTTGAATCGTCAAAAATTAAAACATCAGCAATTGTTTTGTCTTTGTATTTTCTGCCAATTCTTAAAGTGTACCCTTTTAACTGGTTATAAAAAACACCTTCGGGAATGAGTAGTTCTGGTTTTGATTTTCGAATATCACCAACCAGAGAAGAAAGTTTTTTATTTGAATAAGGTAAATAGTTGTTTGAAAAATAAAAAGCACTAATAGCAACAAGAATACAAAAGAAAAATAATGGCCTCATCGCTTTGGTTAGTGAAATCCCCAGAGATTTCATAGCTGTAAGCTCAATGTTTTCTCCAAGCTTCCCATAGGTCATAGTGCTTGAAAGTAAGATAGCAAGGGGGAGAGAGAAAGGGATTTGATTGAGTGCTCCTCGTGCAATCATTTCTAATATGATTATAAAGTCCAGTCCTTTTCCAATAATATCTTCAAGGTACTTAACCATCCATATCATCAGCAAAAGAAAGTTGCTTATCGTAAAAGTTACAATAAAAGGCCCAAAAAAAGTTTTGAAAACCAGTTTATGGAGTTTTTTCATTGAAAGTGAAAGCTTTAAGCGCCTAGAGTAATGAATAAATCTCTAATTTGATTGTCCCAAAGCATCTTGGATTCTTCGACTTCATCTTCTTCTGCGAAGTCGGTAATGATTAAAGCAACATCGTTTGTGATTTCATCAATTTGAATTTTCATTTCGAAATAGATTTCTGTTTCATCTTCCCACTGAAAACGAATAAATTGATTTTCTTTCTTTCCTATGATATTTGCTATTTGACCTGAACCTTCCCAAAAGAACTCCATTTTTTTACCATTATCGTAAAGTGTAATGTCATCACAAAACCATTCTGTTAGCTTGGATGAATCAACCAAAGCGTCATAGAGTACCTTAACAGAGGATTTAACGGGATATTCTAATTCAAACTTAACCATGACAATAAACAAATGTTAAACGCAATTTACAAATTATATAGCTTACAAAAGAAGTTAAATTGCGAAAAAATAATATCTGGCTCTAAATTTCTTGAATTGTAGAGTTTAAAAGTTAATTGAAAGTTATATATTTGCGCTCGAAATATTTAAATACAAATGCCGAGGTAGCTCAGCTGGCTAGAGCGCAGGATTCATACTCCTGAGGTCGAGGGTTCGAGTCCCCCTCTCGGTACTTCAAAGACAACCTTTTGGTTGTCTTTTTAATTTTAGTAATTCGAATTAAATAAAGACTTAAAAGGATTTATAATATTTTGAAAAAAAGATTTGTAATGTTTGTCTTTTTCCCCCAGTCCAACTTTAAGTTCTTCAACATCCTTGGACTTCACGAGAGTCCCGAAAATTCTATCCCATATTGCGAGCTTTGATCCCAGGTTCTTATCATAAAGTTCTTTTTGAGAACTGTGATGGATTTGGTGTTGAAAAGGGCTGATAATCCAGTTTTCCAGCCAGTTAAAGTAAGTTAGTTTAATGTGAGAATGACGCAGATTTGCACCCCAGGAGTTGAAGGTTATTAAAATTATATTTACACCAAAATATGTCTGAGGTGAAAAATATCCTCGGTTTACATAATCGAATGCAGCATTTACAAGAGTTAAAACAATTAATGCTCTTAAATTGTTAATTATTAATTCTACAGGATGAATTCTGTATTGAGTTACAGGATTTAACGCGGTTGAGGAATGATGCACTTTATGAAATGCCCATAGAAAGGGAATTTTATGATACAGTAAATGAAGAATGTAATAACTGAAATCTCCTGTGATCAATAAGGTTATTAAATAAAAGGTAGTGAGAATGCCTATTGAATATGTTTTAGAAGGTAAACCAAAATTATGCAGGAGCCATTCTGTAATGTCATAGTGATACTTTTTAGCTGCATAACTAAATGTAGCAATAATAAAAAGCTTTATGAACGCATTGAAAACAAGAAAGGCATAATCAACAAATGCAGTTTTACTGAATAAGTTTTCTTTTGGAAACAGGAAGGAAATGAGACCCTTGTTGGGATCCTTTTTTCTGCTGTGACGAAAAAACACAAAGGTCGCCAAAGCAATGGAAGTGAGTATGTAAATCCAGTAGATTCTTTTTTGGGGATTTACAAAGTATCCAATTGATTTACTGTAAACATCAAATAATAAATGTTTAAGTTCTTGTAGCATCTGGAAACATTAGGTTAAAAAGTTTAAAATTTAGGGCAACCTTTACAGGGTTTTTTTTTCTTCTTATACTTTTTGCAACACTTCTTTTTTTTGCAATCAAAGGGAGATTCTTCGGCGAAAGTATAATTCTCTAAACTATTTGGTTGATTTTTTAAAATCACAATACAAATTTATAAACAATGATAAGGCGTTTCAATACACCAAATAGGGTATTCATCAATAGGCTGTGCAAATATAAACGATTAGGTTGTATATCGAAATGAAATAGACTGGTTAATTACTTTTTTTATCACCAAGAGTGAAAACAAATTGAATAATATTTGCCCCCATTCTAAGCGCTTTGGTTCTTGTCTTTTCATCATTGTTGTGAACTTCTGCATCTTCCCAACCATCTCCCAGGTCACATTCGTATGTATATAGTAAAACAAGTTTGCTTTCGTGAAACAATCCAAAAGCTTGTGGCGGTTTGTTATCGTGTTCATGAATTTTTGGTAAGCCATTGGGGAAGTCAAATTTTTGATGGAATATAGGATGAGAGAAAGGTAATTCAATTAATTTTTGATCTGGAAATACTTTTTTTAGCTCTCTTCGAATGAACTTATCCATTCCGTAATTGTCATCAATATGGAGGAAGCCCCCGTTTTTTAGATATTTTTTTAAATTCGAGACATCATCAGCAGAAAAAATAACATTACCATGACCTGTCATATGAAGAAATGGGTAATTAAATATTTCCTCACTGCCAATATGAACCTCGTCAGGAGTTTCATGAATGTTTGTTGAAATTTTTGAATTACAAAATTTAATTAAGTTTGATAAAGAGGTTGGATTGGCGTACCAATCACCACCACCATTATACTTCAATACTGCTATTTTGTAGGTTGCATCTTTACTGAATGAGTAGATGATTCCGGCGAAAAGGATAATAATTAATGCTTTAAAACTATTTCTCATAATTCAAATTAGCGATTGTACAAGCAACTATTCCTGCAGTTTCAGTTCTTAAACGAGATTCACCAAGAGAAATTGGTTGAAATTCATTTTTTAACGCCAATTCAATTTCATCTTTTGAAAAATCTCCTTCAGGGCCAATGCAGATTAATGTCGGTTCATTAATTGTATAGTTTTTCAATTGAATTTTTTGGTTATCGGCACAATGTGCAATTAATTTATGATTGTATTTACTGTTGACTATATCATTGAATGGAGTTAAATCATTCAGTTTTGGAAAGTGAAAGTTTTTACTTTGCTTACAAGCAGAAATCATTATTTTTTTTAACCGCTCCGGTTTTATAGTTTTCCTTTCGGAATGGAAGCAGAGTAAAGGAGTAATTTCTGAAATACCTATTTCTATACATTTTTCAATAAAAAACTCAAATCGATCATTGTTTTTAGTTGGTGCAATTCCAATGTGCAGTGGAGCGCTAGTTTTTGGGTAATGAATTTTATTAATCAATTCATAATTGCATTTCTTTGATGAAATGTTTGTTATTCTTCCTGTCAACAAATCTCCACGGCCATTTGTTATCTTTATTTCATCACCCGGCTTTTTTCTGAGTACTCTTATGCAGTGTTTGCTCTCAATCTCATTGAGCTCTCCCTGTTCAATTTCGTAATTGCTTGCGACAAAGATTTGCATAAAATAAATTTAACCTTTTAGAAGTAAAGATAAGTAACTACTTCCCATTTAGGTAGTTTTTATGCGCGTGAACCATCAGGTTGTATACCTCAGGATATTTTGGCGCAAGGAAATCGAACGAAGTGTCCATTTTTTTTTGTCCGTATCCGCCTCCTGAAAACATCCAAAGAAAAAACTTCAAAACATATCTTTCGTCTAAATCCTGAAGTTCGGTAAATAAAATTTCTCTGTTTTTGTTGATGATTTCAGTGGCCCCGTTATAAAACTCTTTTGTGTTTTTTCCCGAAGCCCTCATATCTGTTTGCTGGGCGAATTTGACGAAAATCATCATGTAAGTTGTTCTTCCAGTAAAGTTTTTTTCGAAAATAGTCTGAAGGTATCTCCTGGCTTCTTTTTTTAAATTAAGCTCAGTGATTTCGGAGGAAAAAAACAATTCCATTTCAATCCCGGATTTTGGGAATCTGGTTAAAAATGATCGCCTGTAGGTGAGGTTTTTTTTATTGTGAGTCATGTGACGATAAGATTCTCTTAATCGAGAACATTCCTCATGAAGTACCTGTTTATCGATAGATAAAATAAAGTTTTGCTGAAATTTATTGTTGAGAGATACTTCATAATTTTTTATTTTTTCCGGGTGAAAAAACTTGCTTTTGTAACCCGCTTTCAAAGTGAACTTTCCAATTTTGGGAAGTAACAGTTTATAATTCCCGAAATTGTCGCTTTTCGTTTGAGCAATTATTTCACCATTTTCAAGGAGTTGAACATACGTTCGTGGAATTACAAAGCCATGTTCCGAAGTAATTTTACCGGTTAATTCAAGCGATTTATTTTTAAAACCAAATGATAAGCAACAAAGACAAATAAGAAGAATCGAACAGTGCTTTTTCATACGCTTAAGTTACGCTTTTCTTTAGTATAGGTTTTATAAATTTTGCATTGTGAATAAATCAATATCAGGCGTAATAATTATTCTCATAAAGCTTGTTAACTTGAACTTTATTAAAAATGGAGTTTGCAATTATAGATATTGAAACAACAGGAGGTTTTGGAGCAAAGAATAAAATCACTGAAATTGCTATCATTATTCATGATGGTGAAAACGAATTGGAGCGCTTTTCCACTCTTGTTGATCCCAAATCATTTATACCTAAAAACATTACCGCTCTGACGGGTATTACCAATGAAATGGTTGAAGACGCCCCACCTTTTTATGAAGTTGCTAAACGGGTTTGGGAAATGACCGAAAACAGGATTTTTGTTGCTCATAATGTTGGCTTCGATTATAACATCATAAGAAATGAATTTAAGGACCTGGGTGCAAAATTTCAACGAAAGAAGTTGTGTACCATTCGTTTGGCCAAAAAACTATTTCCAGGGAAGTCATCCTATAGTTTGGGAGTGTTGTGTGAGTCTTTGGGAATACCCTTAAACAACAGACACAGAGCGCTGGGCGATACAGAAGCTACCGCCATTCTTTTTAAAAGAATGTATGGCTTAAATGAGAAGAAAGCCTTTGAAACAGAATTAAAGACACTTAACAAAGAAGCGAAACTGCCTTCAAAACTATCGGCAGAAGTATACAATAATCTGCCTGAAAAATGCGGCGTTTACTATTTTTACAACGAGCACAAAGATGTTGTTTACGTAGGAAAAGCAAAAAACATTAAAAAGCGAGTCACTCAACATTTTACCAATATCGATTCATCCTCAAGAAAAAATAACATGATGCGGGAAATTGCGGACATTTCCTATGAAATTACAGGTTCAGAGTTAATAGCACTGTTAAAAGAATCAGAGGATATTAAAACTCTTTCTCCGAAATTTAATAGAGCCCAGAGAAAAATCCGGTTTAATGTGGGGATCATTCAATACCAGGATCAAAACGGTTACTCAAGATTAAGTATCGATAGAAAATCCGTCACAAATGCTCCGTCGTATTTAAAATTCACCTCTCAAGGGGAGGCGCGTCAGTTTTTACATCAAATTGTACGAAAAGGAAATTTATGTCAAAAATTAACAGGGTTGCAAACTGGAAAAGGGCCCTGTTTCGAACAGCATCTGGGAATGTGTAATGGAGCCTGTGAAAAGAAGGAGTCCGCATCTGTATATAACTCAAGAGTTAAAAAATCTTTAGAATCTTATTCACTTGCAGGAGACAGCTATTTAATTAAAGATGTGGGTAGAAGTGCAGATGAATATAGTGTTGCCTGGGTACAAAATGGAGCTTATCAGGGTTACGGTTATTTTTTTCACGATATACAAGATATAAACGTCATAAAAGAGGGGGTAAAAAAAGCTATGGATAATAGGGATGTAATTGGAATAATAAAGTCCTTTATCAACAAAAATTCGCTTAAAATAATTCCAGTTAAGAATAATGAGCAGTCTGGGGTATTGTTTTAAAACAAATAGTCTATAGATAATTTTTTCTGATAAACAATTAGGTTAGTTTTCAAAACGCTTATTTGATTAAGAATTGTTTTATTGTGGTTAATAAATAATTAATATTATTGAGAAATAATTTAAGATACATTTAATGTTAAATTTTCTTTTACACTCTTAATTTGTAGAGTGGAAGAGTCAAATAAAAACAGTGAGTCCAACTTGGATGATTTTATTTTAAAAAAAGTTGAGGATTGTTTAAAAATCGGTTTGGAAAACGATGCAATCAACTGGTGTAGAATAGGGTTCAATTTCTCAAAAGATTTAATGATAAAAAGAGAATTTGAAAATATTATGTTTACTATAATATAGGTAACTATTGCTTATTTAGATGTATATTTGTTGCCTGTTCTTTTTTTATTGGGGTCGACTGGTTTTGACAGGAAGTGCGATTATTTTGTAAGCATGTCGAGCTTTGGTTTCTATGCTCGTTAATTCAGGATACCATCTTTTTAAACGGAGAAAATAACTTCGCGTTAGCTGCTTAATCTTGTCTCAGACAGATAGAGCTTAATCCGAGCACCAGGTGCCGGACTGACCGTCTCGGGTGATCGTTTGTTCGATACCTTCACTAATCGGGGCGTTGTCGAATTCGAACTAGATACAGCAGAATCTGGATGCTGTTTCGAAAATTAACAGAATAAGCTTTAATTCGGGTGTTTGTGCCCAGGTTATAGTCGAAAATTAATCATAAACTAAACATGTAGAAAGCATCTTAATTCCTTTTTTGGACGCGGGTTCGAGTCCCGCCGACTCCACATTCAAAGTCTGAATTCACACCACTCACAAAATAAAATTTAATAGGGGTTTCATACTTTCAAAATGGAGGACTTAATATATTTACACCATGAAAAAATCAATACAAATTATAGCAACCGTAATCGCCATCCTATTGGGAAATGTTGGTTTGGGTCAAAATGATACTATCTATTTTGTTAAAGATGGGGTCGTTGTCAATAAGCAATCTATCATTTCTACTGATGTTGATAGTGCTGTGTTCTATAACCCATTTCAGTTAGCGACTTTAACCACCGCAATAATCTCATTCATTACAGAAACATCAGCGGTATCTGGTGGAAATATTACAAACAATGGAGGATCAACAGTAACCTCAAGAGGAATTTGTTGGGGAACAAGTCCTAACCCAACTCCTGCCGATAATTCATCAATAAACGGAAGTGGAGCAGGAAATTTCGCAAGTAATTTAAGTGGTCTTTTAGGCGGAACTACTTACTATGTAAGAGCCTATGCTACAAACAGCGTAGGGACGTCATTTGGAAATGAGTTGAGTTTTACAACTACAAATCCAGTTCAGTTAGCTACTTTAACCACAACAACAATCTCATCCATTACAGAAACATCAGCGGTATCAGGAGGAAATATTACAAACAACGGAGGAGCAACAGTAACCTCAAGAGGAGTTTGTTGGGGAACAAGTCCTAATCCCACCCCTGCAGATAATTCATCGGTAAACGGAAATGGAACAGGGAACTTTGTAAGTAATTTAAGTGGACTTAAAGGTGGAACTACATATTATGTAAGAGCCTATGCTATAAACAGCGCAGGAACTTCATATGGTGATGAAGTTAGTTTTACAACCACAAGTCCTGTTCAGTTAGCAACTTTAACCACAGCAACAATCTCGTCCATTACAGAAACATCAGCGGTATCTGGTGGAAATATTACAAACAATGGAGGAGCAACAGTAACCTCAAGAGGAATTTGTTGGGGAACAAGTCCTAATCCCACTCCTGCAGATAATTCATCGGTAAACGGAAATGGAACAGGGAGTTTTGTGAGTAATTTAAGTGGACTTACCAACGGAACTACCTACTATGTAAGAGCCTATGCTACAAACAGCGTAGGGACGTCATATGGAAATGAGTTGAGTTTTAAAACAATTACCTCGGTTCCGTTAGTCACATTAACAACAACTGCAATGTTATGCATTACAGAAACATCTGCAGTTTCTGGTGGAAATATTACCGCAAATATCGGTGGCGGACCAATAGGCACAAGAGGGGTTTGTTGGGGAACAAGTCCTAATCCGACAACAGAAGATAATTCGTCGGTAACATATATTCTGGGAGCATATGTTTTCCCCAGTAAACTAAGCGGACTTACTGAAAATACTACTTATTACGTAAGAGCCTACGCTATAAATAGTGCAGGCACCGCTTATGGCAATGAAATTAGTTTTACAACAAGCTATATAGTGCCTCAATACGGAAATGGAGTAACTGATATTGATGGAAACATTTATCAATCAGTAATAATTGGAGAACAGGAGTGGACGGCAGAAAATCTAAGGACTTCTAAATATTCTGATGGAACGACAATTCCTAATGTTACAGATTATGACCAATGGGGAAGTTTAACCACAGGAGCATGGAGTTATTATGATAACGATAGCCAATATGAAAACGATTATGGTAAACTGTATAATTGGTATTCCGTAGAAACAGGGAAATTATGCCCTGCCGGTTGGCATGTGCCATCAGACGCTGAGTGGACTGTATTAATCGATTATTTAACAGCTAATGGAGCATGTGGAATTGTAAACCAGTCCTTAAAATCAACCACTGGTTGGATTAATCCACATGATGGAACCAGTGCAAATGGAACAAATGATTTTGGTTGGAACGGTGTTCCGGGTAGTTTTCGAGACGCCAATTGGAGTTTTGGAGCCGCTCCAGGTGCGTTCGGTATTTACTGGACTTCTAACGAGGAGTCAAGTGAAGATGCTTTTTGTCGGATTAATTTTGGTACGCATAAACGCATTAAAAGATTTGGATATTCTGTTCGTTGCCTCAAGGATTAATTTTTGCGATAAGTTAATTCAGATTTAAGCTGTTCAAAGTGAACAGAATAAATTTGTAAAGAGAGCAAACGATTTTAAGGTGGGTTACGCGGTTGATTCAACGATTGCAATGAAATATTTGAAGGCCATAGAATATACTTAATTTTATAGACGGGTCCGATAAATATTCTTTTCAAACTCCATAGTACACCTCAAAAAGAGATTGATAATATTTCTTTATAAGTGTGCTGACAAATAATGTTTTGGAGCTACGAGAATAATTCTGGTTTGAATTCCGTCCATTTCTTTCATCTGAAA
>CEUK01186154.1_pt1 | contig 24919 bp, 22 predicted proteins | sample 356451 | NCBI WGS metagenome assembly CEUK01 (sample SAMEA2622843, study PRJEB7988) | marine metagenome | isolation source: saline water (ENVO:00002010), including
TTTTTTTTTACTTCGAAAAGCCTATAATTAATTAACATATATAGATTTTATTTAATTATTGAATAAGTGTATAATTAACACTATTTTTTGTCTAAATTTTCATTTGTTATTTAGATTAATAATTTTAAAAAAAAATAGTTTAAACATTGAAAAATTATACATTTGTTTTAACTTAAAAAATTAATTTATGTCTTTGAAATACCGAGATAAGATTGATGCATTTATGTCAAAAATTTTGGCAAAAGATGCACACGAGCCATTTTTTATTCAGGCAGTACAAGAAGTAGCGGATGCCATAATTCCATTTATGGAGGAAAATCCAAAGTATAAATCTTCAAATATACTAGACCGTATTGTAGAACCTGAACGAACGATTATTTTTCGAGTTCCATGGTTAGATGATAACGGAACGACTCAAATAAATCGAGGCTTTAGAGTAGAGTTTAATTCGGCAATTGGCCCATATAAAGGTGGTTTGAGATTTCATCCATCAGTAAATTTAGGTATTCTTAAATTCCTTGGTTTTGAACAAGTTTTTAAAAATTCTTTAACTACGCTTCCTATGGGTGGTGGCAAAGGAGGTTCAGACTTTGATCCTAAAGGTAAAACTGATAATGAAGTTATGCGTTTTTGTCAGTCGTTTATGACAGAACTAAGTCGTCATATTGGACCAAATACTGATATTCCTGCAGGAGATATTGGGGTAGGTAGAAGAGAAATAGGATATATGTTTGGGCAATACAAAAGGATAAGAAATGAGTTTACTGGCGTACTAACTGGTAAAGGTGTAAATTGGGGAGGATCTCTAATTCGTCCTGAAGCTACTGGATATGGAACAGTCTATTTTGCTCAAAATATGATGTCTACTAATAACATAGATTTTAAAAACAAAGTAGTTAGTATTTCAGGTTCTGGAAATGTTGCACAATATGCTTGCGAAAAAGCTATACAGTTAGGTGCAAAAGTTGTTACTCTTTCCGATTCTTCTGGTTTTATTTTTGATAAAGATGGAATAGATGTTAATAAGTTATCCTTTGTAAAGGAATTAAAAAATATAAAAAGAGGACGCATAAAAAAATATGCGGAGCACTTTAATTGTGATTTTTTTGAAGGAAAGCGACCATGGTCAATTAAATGTGATATAGCTTTACCTTGTGCCACACAAAATGAATTAAATGGTAATGATGCTAAAGCCTTGATAAATAATGGCTGCATATGTGTCTGTGAGGGAGCTAATATGCCTTCAACTCCGGAAGCAATTGAAGTTTTTCAATCAGCTAAAATATTATTTGCGCCAGGAAAAGCATCAAATGCTGGAGGAGTAGCTACATCCGGTTTAGAAATGTCACAAAATTCTTTAAGAATGAATTGGACAAGAGAGGAGGTTGATGAAAAATTAAAAAAAATAATGAAAGATATTCATACTTCATGTGTTAAATATGGAGCAAATGGAGACTTTGTTGACTATGTTAAAGGTGCTAATATTGCAGGCTTTGTCAAAGTAGCAGATGCAATGATTGACCAAGGAGTTGTTTAAATTTGTAAAACAATTCTTAGCTAAATAGGCAGGAGTCACTCTTTTATTATTCTTAAAATATTTTAAAGTATGTACGGTAAATTAAAAAATCAACTGCTTGATGAGCTGAAATCAATAAAAGAAGCTGGTCTATATAAAAATGAAAGAACCATAGTTACGCCGCAAGGTGCTGACATACGTGTTAGCAGTGGTGATGAGGTTATTAATTTTTGTTCTAATAATTATTTAGGACTATCTTCACACACTAGAGTAATACAGGTTGCTAAAGATAGTTTGGATACTCATGGTTTTGGGTTATCTTCAGTGAGATTTATTTGTGGCACTCAAGATATTCATAAGACTTTAGAACATAAATTAGCTGAGTTTTTAGGCACCGAAGATACTATTCTTTATGCCGCAGCTTTTGATGCAAATGGAGGAGTTTTTGAGCCGCTTTTCACTAAGGAAGATGCGATAATTTCTGACTCATTGAATCATGCTTCAATAATAGATGGTATTCGTTTGAGTAAGGCAGTTCGTTATAGATACAGTAACAACGATATGGCCGATTTAGAACAAAAACTGATTGAATCACAAGCACAACGTAATAGAATTATTGTCACTGATGGCGTATTTTCAATGGATGGTTATATTGCGCAACTAGATAAAATATGTGATTTAGCTGACAAATATGATGCTTTAGTTATGGTTGACGAATGCCATTCAACAGGTTTTGTTGGTAAGACCGGAAAAGGAACTCACGAATACCATAATGTTATGGGTAGGGTTGATATTATTACGGGAACCTTAGGAAAGGCTTTAGGCGGAGCTATGGGAGGATTTACCTCAGGAAGGAAAGAAATTATAGATATACTCAGGCAACGATCAAGGCCTTATTTATTTTCTAATTCTCTAGCTCCATCCATTGTTGGTTCAGCAATTGAAGTACTAGATATAATATCGAATTCCACAGATCTTAGGGATAAGCTGGAAAGTAATACTTCTTATTTTAGAAGTAAAATGACTGAGGCAGGTTTTGATATAAAAGAGGGAGTACATCCAATTGTACCTGTTATGTTATACGATGCCAAAACTTCTCAAATAATGGCAGATAAATTGCTCGAGGAAGGTATTTATGTAATAGGATTCTTTTTTCCAGTAGTACCAAAAGAACAAGCAAGAATAAGGGTTCAGATTTCAGCAGCACATAACAAAGATCATCTAGATAAAGCTATATCTGCTTTTACTAAGGTTGGAAAGGAAATGAAAATTATCAACTAATTATGGGTGATAAAATTTTGTTGAATTAAAATAAAATTCTACTTTTGCCGTCCCTTTGGAATGTGGTATTTCAAAGTGTTATAATATAAAAATAATTAATAGTGGATACACTAAGTTATAAAACAATCTCAGCAAATAAAGAAACAGCTGATAAGCAATGGGTTTTAGTAAATGCTGAAGATTTGGTTTTAGGTCGTTTAGCTTCTCAGGTAGCATCAATGCTTAGAGGTAAGCATAAAACTAATTTTACTCCACACGCTGACTGTGGCGATTATGTAGTGGTAATAAATGCAGCCAAGATTCGTTTAACAGGACAAAAATGGACTGACAGAGAGCACTTTAAACATTCGGGTTATCCAGGAGGTCAAAAGAGAATTTCTCCAAAAGAATTATTCGACAGAGACCAAACGTCATTAGTCCGACAAGCTATTAAAGGTATGTTGCCAAAGAATAAGCTAGGTAACACTCTTTATTCTAACCTCTACGTTTATGCTAGTGCTGACCACAGACACGAAGCACAACAACCCAAAGAAATAAAAATAAAACTATAACGATGGATACAATACACACCATTGGAAGAAGAAAATCAGCAGTTGCTCGTATTTATATGAGTAAAGGCAAAGGAAATATCACGGTAAATAGCCGTGAATCAGACAAGTATTTCACTACAGATACTTTACTTTATAAATTAAACCAACCATTCAGTCTAGTTAATATGGAAGGAAAATTTGATGTAAAAGTGAATGTAAGTGGAGGTGGAATTACTGGTCAAGTAGAAGCAGTACGATTGGCAATTTCTCGTGCCTTATGTCAATTTGATCCTGAAAACCGTTCAGCTCTTAAAGTTGAAGGTTTAATGACTCGTGATCCAAGAATGGTGGAGCGTAAAAAACCAGGGCAAAAGAAAGCGCGTAAGAAATTTCAGTTTAGTAAGCGTTAATATCTTAGGATATTGTTTAGTATCTAAATTACTTAGACTATAAACTAATACTACTAAGTAATTGTTAATTAATGAATGTAAACAATTTTAAAAATGTCTAGAACAAATTTTAAAGAATTATTAGAATCAGGTGTACATTTCGGTCACCTAACAAGAAAGTGGAATCCAAAAATGGACCCATATATTTTTATGGAGAAAAATGGAATCCATGTTATCGACCTCAACAAAACTATTATTAAGTTAGACCATGCTTGTGCAGCACTTAAGCATTTGGCAAAGTCAGGTAGAAAAGTAATGTTCGTTGCTACAAAAAAACAGGCTAAAGAATCGGTTTCTAACCATGCCAAAAGAATAAATATGCCATATATTACTGAAAGATGGTCAGGTGGTTTGCTAACCAATTTTGCGACTATTCGCAAGGCGATTAAAAAAATGAATTCCATTGATAAAATGAAAGAGGATGGAACTATTGATACATTATCTAAAAGAGAGCGCTTACAAGTGTCAAGAACACGAGACAAATTAGATAAAAACCTAGGGAGTATCGCCTCAATGAATAGAATTCCTGCTGCTTTATTTGTAGTAGATATTCACAGAGAGCACATTGCAATCGCTGAGGCTAAAAAATTAGGCATTCCAACTTTTGCTATTGTTGACACAAATTCTGACCCTAATTTAGTGGACTTCTGTATACCAGGAAATGATGACGCTAGTCGTTCTATTGAAAAAATAGTTTCTTTAGTGACTGATGCTATCCAAGAAGGTCTTTCAGAAAGAAATTCTGAAAAAGAAGCTGCTGTTTCTGCTAATTCTGAATCTAATGCTGCTTCTAATGAAGAAAAAGTTGAACAACTAGATGAAAAAAAATAATTTATAATTAAAAAAAATACTTTACGAAATGACAAAAATTACTGCTTCTGAGGTAAATGCATTAAGAAAGCAAACTGGTGCGGGAATGATGGATTGTAAAAAAGCTCTAGTCGAGGCTGATGGTGATATGACTAAAGCGATTGATATCCTTAGAAAAAAAGGACAAAAAGTAGCTGCTAAAAGAGCAGACAGAGAAGCATCAGAGGGAGTTGTAATATCAGCTACAAATGGTCAGTTTGGAGCTCTTATAGCACTTAACTGTGAAACAGACTTCGTAGCTAAAAATGATAGCTTTATTGCTCTAGCACAATCTTTCTTAAATGCAGCTATGTCAAATAAACCTACTGATTTAGCTGCATTAAAAGCCTGTTCATTAGGTGATATGACAATTGAAGAAAAAATAATTGAGCAAACAGGTGTTATTGGCGAAAAATTAGATTTATCATCTTACGAAACTATTGAGTCTTCGCAGGTTGCTGCATATGTTCATGGAGGAAATCGTTTAGCAACTTTAGTAGGTCTTAACTCAGTTGTTGATCAGCAAGTGGGCAAGGACATTGCTATGCAAGTAGCGGCTATGAACCCTATTGCCTTAGATAAAGATTTTGTTTCTCAAGATACAATTGACAACGAAATTGATGTGGCTAAGGACTTAGCACGTCAAGAAGGAAAGCCTGATCAAATGCTAGAAAAAATAGCAATGGGTCGTTTGAATAAATTTTTCAAAGAAAATACTTTGTTGAACCAAGAGTTCATTAAAGAATCTAAGACTTCTGTATCTCAATATCTCAACAAAATAGAGAAAGATTTAACAGTCACAGGCTTCAAGAGAGTTGGGCTTGGAGTTTAATTTTATCAAATCAATTAAGAGAGTGTTTTTCACTCTCTTTTTTTTGCCTTAAATTAGCGCACTATGAAGTATAAAAGAGTTCTATTAAAATTAAGTGGAGAAGCCTTAATGGGCGATAAAAAATTTGGTATTGATACTAAAAAGTTGTCATCATATGCAAATGAAATAAAAACAGCTATTGATCTTGGTGTTGAACTAGCAGTAGTAATTGGTGGTGGAAATATTTTTAGAGGTGTTCAGGTAGAAGGTCAGGGATTAGATAGAGTACAGGGTGATTATATGGGTATGTTAGCTACTATAATTAATGGTATGGCATTACAATCTGCCCTTGAGAAAGCAGATGTAGAGACTAGATTGTTAACAGCTATTAAAATGGAACAAATAGCAGAGCCATTTATTCGTCGTCGCGCTATTAGACATTTACAGAAAGGTAGAGTAGTTATATTCGGAGGAGGTACAGGTAACCCGTACTTTACAACAGATACAGCAGCCACACTAAGAGCGATAGAAATTGAAGCTGATGTTATTTTAAAAGGAACTCGAGTTGATGGTATTTATACGGCTGATCCTGAAAAGGATAAAACAGCAATAAAATATGACAACATTACTTTTAAAGAAGTTTACGAAAAAGAACTTAACATAATGGATATGACAGCGTTTACATTATGTAATGAAAATAAATTGCCAATAGTCGTGTTTGATATCAATAAAAAACAAAACTTATTTAAAATGCTTCATGGTGAATCTGTTGGCACATTAGTAAATTTTTAAAATTTTAATATGGAAGAAATAGAATTTATATTAGATAGCGCAAAAGAACAAATGAATAGCGCTATAAAACATTTAGAGTCATCATTTTCTAAAATTCGTGCTGGTAGAGCTAATCCACAAATGCTAGATAATGTCAGTTTTGATTATTATGGTGTCCTTACTCCTTTGTCTCAAGCTTCAAATATTAATACACCTGACGCAAAAACTATTTCTATTCAACCTTGGGATAAGAGTGTCCTAGATTTTATAGAAAAGGCTATTATTGATGCTAATCTTGGATTTAATCCGATGAATAATGGTGATATGATTATTATTAATGTACCACCATTGACTGAGGAGAGAAGGATTCAGTTAGTTAAACAAGCTAAATCAGAGACTGAAAATGCAAAGGTTAGTATTCGTAATGCACGTAGGGATGCTAATGATGAACTTAAAAAATTAGATGGTATTTCAGAAGATATGCTTAAAGATTCTGAAGCTGAAGTTCAAAATCTAACCAACAGTTTTACTTTGAAAATTGACGAATTTTTTACAAAAAAGGAAGAAGAAATATTAAAAGTTTAATTTTTTTTGTTTGAAATATCAATGCGTGATTTTTTATCACGCTTTTTTTTTGCTCAGGATTTTTATGATTAATTTAGCGTACTTTTTATAAAACATGTGGTTAATTATTGCAAGAGTAATTCTTAGATTTAGGGCCGTATTCATATGGTTAATTTTAGTTTCTACTTATTTTATGATACAAAAGTCATCTGATGTAAATCTTTCTTACTCAATGGCACGGTTACTTCCAAAAAATTCAAATGCTCAAATTGAGTATAATTTTTTCATAGAAAAGTTTGGAATAAAAGATAACATTATGATAATAGGTGTTGATTCAGAAAATTTTTTCGAATTAACTAATTTTAAGCATTGGAAAAATTTTGGGGATAGTCTCAAATCAATAGATGGAGTTGAAAATGTTTTTTCTATTACTGATGTAGTAAATTTTAGTAAAAGTAAACAAGAAAAAAAGCTTGTAATCAATTCTATTTTTGAGAATGTTAACACACAGAATTCATTAGACGATGCTGTTTTGCATTTGAATAAACTACCTTTTTATAAAGAAAGACTTTGTAATGATAGCGCCATGATTATGCTAGTGTCATTAAGCAATGATTATATTACAAGCAAGAAGCGAGTTAATTTGATTAATTCTATCATTGGATTTGGTACTTTGTATAATAATTACACACAAAAAGATGTTATGTATTCTGGCTTGCCTTATATACGAACAGTTCACTCGGAGCTAATAAGAAAGGAAGTGGGCTTATTTATATTTTTGGCACTTTTCGTGACGGCTATTATCCTATTCTTTTTCTTTAGATCCTTAAAGGTCATGATAATTTCAATGCTAGTTGTTGGTATTGGTGTAATTTGGTCATTTGGAACTTTAGGTATTTTAGGCTATGAAATTACTGTCCTAACCGCATTAATTCCTCCTTTATTAATTGTGATTGGGGTACCAAATTGTATTTTTCTCATAAATAAATATCATAATGAATTTAGAGAGCACGGTAATATGTCAAAATCTTTAGTGCAAATGATTCGGCGTGTAGGCAATATCACTATTTTAACAAACACTACAACTGCTCTTGGTTTTGCAACATTCATTCTTACATCTAGTAAAGATTTACGTCAATTTGGTCTGGTTGCGTCTTTAAATATTTTTGCAGTATTCATTTTATCTTTACTTCTTATACCAATTATTTTTAGCTATTTAAATCCCCCAAAAAAACGTCACGTTAGTCACTTAGATAGAAAATGGCTTAATAGCCTAATTAATAAAATTACCTTCTTCGTAACTCAAAAGAGAAAAGTAATTTATATTGTAACAATTTCTATAATTTCAATTGCACTTTTTGGGTTATTTCAAATGCGTATTGCTGGAAATATTACTGATGACATTCCTAAAGAATCAGACTTGTATATGGGCATTAAATTTTTCGAAAAGCATTATAGAACGGTAATGCCTTTCGAAATCGTTATTGATACACATAGAAAAAATGGAATAACAAAATTATCAACATTAAAGCGAATAGATAAATTGACTGATAGCTTAACGCTTTATAAAGAACTTTCTAGACCATTATCTATAGTTGATCCAATAAAGTTTTCTAAACAAGCAATCTATAATGGAGAAGAATCGTTTTATACATTACCTAATTCACAAGAGAAAAGGTGGCTTCTTGATTATACACTTAAAAGTGAATCTCCTAATACTTGGATGGAAGAATTGGTAGATGAAAATAAGCAGGTAGGAAGAGTAAGTTTATATGTCACAGATATAGGAACTTCAAGAATGAAGGAAATAAAAAAAGATTTAAGATTATTAATTGATGAATTATTTAATCCTGAAAAGTATAAAGTTATTTTAACGGGTACTAGTGTGGTATTTTTAGAGGGCACAAACTATTTAGTCAAAAATCTATTTGTAAGTCTTTTTTTAGCTATCTTGTTAATATCTATATTTATGGCTTGGATGTTTAATTCATTTAGAATGGTTGTTGTCTCTTTAATACCAAATATGATTCCTCTTCTAATTACAGCTTCAATAATGGGGTATTTCGGCATCTCTATTAAACCTTCAACTATTTTGGTTTTTAGTATTGCTTTTGGAATTTCAGTTGATGATACGATACACTTTTTGGCAAAATATCGTCAGGAATTAAAGTATAGAAATAATAATATTAAAGATTCAGTGGTAGCAGCAATAAAAGAAACTGGTATAAGTATGTTCTATACCTCAATTGTTTTATTCTTTGGATTTTTTATCTTTATTGCCTCACAGTTTGGAGGTACTTTAGCTTTAGGATTGTTAGTTTCAATAACTTTAATGATAGCACTAATGTCTAATTTAATTGTTTTGCCTGCTATGTTGCTAAGTTTAGAAAAGTCTCTTATGGAAGAAGCTATTAGCGATCCATTATTATATGTATTTGATGAAGAGGAGGATATAGAATTAAAGGAATTAACTATAAATAATAAAAAGTAATGAAAGGTATAATTTTAGCAGGTGGATCTGGTACTAGATTAAACCCTTTAACCCTAGCTATTAGTAAACAGGCCTTACCTGTTTATGATAAGCCGATGATTTACTATCCTTTAACTACTTTGTTGTACTCAGGTATTAAAGAAATATTGATTATTTCTACTCCTAAAGATCTGCCAATCTTCAAGCAATTACTTGGTGACGGAAGTAATTTAGGATGTAAATTTGAATATATTATTCAAGAAGTTCCCAACGGACTTGCACAGGCCTTTGTACTAGGTGAAAAATTTATTGGTAACGATAAGGTATGTTTGGTATTGGGAGATAACATTTTTTATATGAAGCGTCAGTATTTAAAATCTAGTAATGATTTTGATGGAGCTTTAATCTTTGGCTATCATGTTAATGATCCAAAGCGTTATGGTGTAGTAGAATATGATGAGAATAATAATGTAATAAGTATTGAGGAAAAACCTAAAAAACCAAAGTCTAATTTTGCTGTTCCTGGATTATATTATTATGATAATCAGGTTGTTGAGATAGCTAAAAACATAAAGCCCTCAAATCGAGGAGAGTATGAGATTACAGATATTAATTTAGAATATTTAAAAAGAGATAAGCTTAAAGTCCAAACCTTAGGAAGAGGCACAGCTTGGTTAGATACGGGAACATTCAAATCATTAATGCAAGCAAGTCAATTTGTTGAAGTTATTGAAAGTAGACAAGGGCGTAAAATTGGTTGTATTGAAGAGGCAGCTTATAAAATGGGTTTGATTGATAATAATCAACTAAGATTATTAGCACAACCATTATTAAAAAGTGGATACGGAAATTATTTATTAGACTTGTTAAAATAATAATGAAATCTATTGATGAGTTAAGAAACCTAGTGGAGCAGGAACTGTACGACTTAAAGTACCCGCATACTCCGGCAGATCTATATTTACCTATTGAATATATTTTATCCTTAGGGGGAAAGCGTATGCGACCAATTCTTTTATTGTTAGCATTTCAGTTATTTGACAAGGATATAAAAAAAGCTATCAAACCCTCTTTATCGATTGAATTTTTTCACAATTTTACATTATTACATGACGACATAATGGATAAAGCTCCGTTAAGAAGAGGCAAGGCTACTGTTCATGCTAAGTGGAATACTAATGTAGCAATATTATCAGGAGATGCTATGCTTGTAAAATCTTATCAATATTTAAGTGATTTACCTTCAAAACAATTAAGCAAGTGTTTAGATATATATAATAAAATGGCTTTGAAGGTTTGTGAAGGCCAACAATTTGATATGGATTTTGAAATTCAAGCTGAAGTTACTATGGAATCTTACCTTAAAATGATAGAATATAAAACTGCTGTATTATTAGGTGCGGCTCTTCAAATTGGCGCTATTATTGGTGGTGCAAATGAAAAACAAGGAAAAGCTTTATATGATTTTGGAAGAAATATTGGCATAGCATTTCAGTTAAAAGATGATTTGCTTGATGTTTTTGGCGACAAAAAATCTTTTGGAAAGCAAATTGGAGGTGATATTATTTCTGGCAAAAAAACTTGTCTTTATTTAAAAGCCCTGTCTCTTTCTGAAGGCCAGGAAAAGATGGATTTAGTTAATCTATACAGTTCAGGTGGGCTTAATGCTACAGAAAAAGTTGAGCGCGTAAAGTTCATATACGGTTCGATGAATTTAAAAGAGCATATTAATTCCTTAATCGATGATTATTATTTAAAGGCTATGAAGTCTTTAAAAAAAATTAATGGTAATCTAAGTCAATTAGAGCTATTTGCTTCTCTTTTAAAGAAACGAGAAAGCTAAATTCATTCTTTTAGTATTAAAAATTAAAGGAATTATAGATAAAATTCAATAGATTTGTCATAACTGAAAAATTGATGACAAACAAATTTTCTTTTCTAGGAGCAGTTCATACTAATATGGTTGAAAATATGTATGAGCAATACGTTAAAAACCCCAAATCGGTAAATGAAGATTGGAGAAACTTTTTTATAGGTTTCGATTTTGCCAAAGAGGTTTATTCTGAAGAAGACGAAGTTCCAGAAACCTTTAAGAAAGAATTTCAAGTAATAAATCTTATTGATGCCTATCGTAAAAGTGGCCATTTATTTACCCATACCAATCCTGTTCGTGAGAGAAGAAAATATTCACCTACATTAGATTTTGAAAATTTTGGACTTGAAGAATCTGATTTGGAAACGATTTTTCAAGCGGGTAGTCAGGTTGGTATAGGACCATCTAGTTTAAAAGATATTATTACACATCTAAAGCTGGTGTATTGCCAATCTATTGGAGTGGAATACATGTATATCCGCAAGCCCGAACAAGTGGAATGGATAAAAAATAAATTGCATAAAAATAGTAATACTCCAACTTTCAGCCCTCAAGAAAAGAGACAAATTCTACGCAAAATTAATCAAGCGGTAGCATTTGAAAATTTTATGCATACTAAGTTTGTTGGTCAAAAACGTTTCTCTTTGGAAGGCGCTGAAGCTCTTATTCCTGCACTTGACGCTTTGATTGAAAAAGGAGCAGATATTGGAGTTGAAGAATTTGTTATGGGTATGGCACATAGAGGGCGACTTAATGTTTTAGCTAATATTTTCAATAAAACCTATAGAGACATTTTTTCTGAGTTTGAAGGTAAAGAATATGAAGATCATCTTTTTTCTGGTGATGTAAAATATCATTTAGGATATACTTCCGAACAATCTTGTAATAATGGGAAAAATGTAAAAATTTCTTTATCGCCTAATCCTTCCCATTTGGAAGCTGTCGATCCAGTAGTCCAGGGAATAGCTAGAGCAAAAATTGATCAAAAATATAATGGAGACAATTCTAGGGTCGTTCCCATACTTATTCATGGTGATGCTGCTTTAGCAGGTCAAGGGGTTGTATATGAAGTAATTCAAATGGCACAATTGGATGGCTACAAAACAGGTGGTACTATTCATATTGTGGTTAACAATCAGGTTGGTTTTACAACAAATTATTTAGATGGAAGATCAAGCACTTATTGCACTGACATTGGAAAAGTGACTTTATCTCCAGTTTTTCATGTCAATGGTGATGATGTAGAAGCTGTAGTTCATGCTATGAAAATGGCAGTAGAATACAGACAACAGTTTCATAAAGATGTATTTATAGACTTGTTGTGTTATAGAAAGTATGGGCACAACGAAGGTGATGAACCTCGTTTTACGCAACCTATGCTATATAAAGCCATTAGTAAGCACCCTAACCCCAGAGAAATTTATAACCTAAAATTGATTAGTGAAGGGATTGTTGGTGCTAACATTGCCAAGGAGTTGGAACAAGAATTTAAGCAGCTATTGCAAGATCGTTTTGATGAGTCTAAAGAAATAGAAAAGGCTCACATCACTCGATTTATGCAAAGTGAGTGGGAAGGTTTTAGAAAGTCTAATGATGCCGATTTTATATCATCGCCAGACACATCAGTGCCTATTGATACACTTAAAAAGGTAGCTAAAAAAATATATACCTTAGCTCAACACGACTCTTTGTTTAAAAAGACCCAACGCTTATTAGCGGAACAAAAGAAGATGGTGGAGGAAACAAACCGATTGGATTGGGGAATGACTGAATTGTTGGCTTATGGCACATTATTAAATGAAGGTAACCCCATACGTTTGAGTGGTCAAGATGTGGAAAGGGGAACCTTTTCTCACCGTCATGTCGTATTAAAATTAGAACAATCGGAGCAAGAGATAGTACCCTTAAATAGTATCAACCCTAAGGCTCGGTTTGAAGCTTATAATTCTTTATTATCCGAATATGGAGTACTAGGATTTGATTATGGTTATGCTATGGCTTTACCAAATAGTCTAACCATTTGGGAAGCCCAATTTGGAGATTTTAGTAATGGTGCTCAGATTATGATAGACCAGTTTATTTCTAGTGCTGAAGATAAATGGAAAACCTATAATGGTTTGGTTATGTTATTGCCTCACGGATATGAGGGGCAAGGTGCTGAACACTCTAGCGCAAGAATTGAACGCTATTTGCAGATGTGTGCCAAGCATAATATGCAGATGGTCAATTGCACTACACCGGCTAACTTTTTTCACGTTATTAGAAGACAACTTAGACGTGAGTTTAGAAAGCCATTGATTGTTTTTACACCTAAAAGTTTATTGCGCCACCCATTGTGCGTATCTAAATTAGAAGATTTGTCAACAGGTAAATTTCAAGAGTTAATAGATGATGTACAAGTTAAGCCATCGGCAGTAGAAAAAGTAGTTTTTTGTAGTGGTAAAATCTATTATGAATTACTCCAAGAGAGAGAAAAAAAAGCTCGAATGGACGTGGCATTAATACGCTTAGAACAACTCTATCCATTACCAGAAGAACAAATCAATGCAGTATTAGAAAAGTATAAAGGTAAGCCTTTGATTTGGGTACAAGAAGAGCCTAAAAATATGGGCGCTTGGACTCATATACTAAATCGATTACAGAATTTACCTTTTGAGTTAATTGCCTCCAGACCAAGTGCAGCTACTGCCTCCGGTTCTTCTAAGCAAGCGGCTCACAGACAACGATTAATTATAGAAGAAGTTTTTAAATAGAAGGTTATGCTATTAGAAATGAAAGTACCTAGTCCGGGAGAGTCAATATCCGAAGTTGAAATCGCTCAATGGTTGGTTGAAGATGGTGACTATGTTGAAAAAGATCAAGAAATTGCTGAAGTAGATTCTGATAAAGCTACTTTAGCTTTACCAGCCGAGGAGAGTGGCACCATAAAGTTGGTAGCTGAAGAAGGGGATACCGTTGAGGTAGGACAAGTGGTGTGTATCATTAATACCGATGGTGTTGGAGAAGCTAGTGCCACAGGATCAGCTCAAGAGTCAACTCCAGAAGTTCGTTCATCAAATCCTGCTAATTCCTTAGATACTAAAGTCACACCTTTAGCCAAAGCTATTATTTCACACAACGATTTGTCTACAAAAGACGTCAAAGGTAGCGGTGAAAGAGGTAAAATTTTGAAAGAGGATGTCATTGAAGCTATGATATCTGAAAAGACTGATGGGCCAAGAGGTACAGAGCGTAAGAAAATGTCTATGTTAAGAAGAAAGGTGGCTCAACGTTTGGTATATGTCAAAAACGAAACAGCCATGTTGACAACTTTCAATGAAGTTGATATGTCCAATATTTTCGCTATCAGGAAAGAATATAAAGAAGCCTTTAAAGATAAGTATAATGTTAACTTAGGTTATATGTCCTTTTTCACTAAAGCTGTAACCACTGCTTTGATAGAATTTCCAGATGTAAATGCACAAATAGACGGGAAAGAGGTAATTTACCATAATTATGCCGATATCAGTATCGCTGTAAGTGCTCCTAAAGGGTTGATGGTCCCTGTAATTCGTAATGCAGAATTAATGAACTTTAACGAAGTTGAATCAGAAGTTAAGAGATTAGCCCTAAGAGCAAGAGATGGAGAAATTACACCGAATGAAATGTTAGGTGGAACTTTCACCATTACTAATGGCGGAGTATTTGGTTCTCTGCTATCTACACCTATTATAAATCCGCCACAATCTGCGATATTAGGTATGCACAATATAGTAGAGCGTCCAATTGCTGTAAACGGTAAAGTAGAAATTAGACCTATTATGTATGTAGCCTTATCATATGACCACCGCATAATTGACGGTAGAGAATCTGTAGGTTTCTTAGTTAGAGTTAAGGAGTGCTTAGAAGATCCAAATACTCATTTATTGAATGGTGATATAAGAAGTGGGTTAGGACTTTAAAATTTATGCTAGTAAAAGGTTAAAGTTAAATTAAAAGATTTCAAATGTTTATTAATGCATTAGATGTATTTCACCCATTTTAATTTCGTTAGCTTTAGACCCTTTAAATTTAGCTTTCCATGAGTATACTCCTAAAGGACATTTTTGATTTTTATAAGTGCCGTCCCATCCAACATTAATATTGTCACTATAAAATATAACTTCGCCCCAACGATTCATTATCCAAAATTCTAAATTATCTATACAGCCTATTTGTGGAATAAATATTTCGTTGAGCCCATCACCATCTGGTGTAAAAGCATTAGGTATATAAAATGGAATATCAGATTTTGGATTTATTTCTTTGAAGTATCTATTTTCACAACCGTACTCATTTATCAAATACAATTGTATAATATAGTTGTCTATTTCTGAATAAGTGTAGTGCTCCAAGGTGTCTTCAGTAATTATATTACCATCTCCTAAGATCCAATTCAATGAGTCGTAGTCTGTGGATAAATTAATTAATTTTATGGTCTTCTCGCAATTGCTTATTTCATTTGGTTCAGTTATGAATTTTGGAGTTGGTAAATCATTTACTGTTAGAAAGTTGTTTAAATTTAAATTTGCTTTACACCCTAATTGAGTTGTAACCTCCAAGTTTACGTCGTAATTTCCAGGGTTTTCTAGTATCGTATTAATTGAATAGGTGTTAAAGTTTTGATTATCAATTTGCCAATTCCAAGTCACAATAGGATCACCGTCTTGGGATATGCTTTCATCAATAAGAATAAATTGTCCGGGTGGACATGCGGAGTCTTTTGGTGTGCTAAAATTCACAACTGGCAATGATTTATTTAGCACTTGTATTTCATCTGTGTAAGTACATCCTTCTGGACTTGTAACTTCAACACTATAAATCCCTTCGTTGCTTACGCTAATTATTTGTGATATTTCTCCAGTATTCCATATATATGCAATAGCATTATTGCCTGCATCTATATTAACGTTATTAATTCCTTCACAAATTGCCAAATCAGGCCCTAAAGAGAATGTAAAATCATCAATGCTAATACTTACATTTACAGTATCTCTACTTCCGCAACTTCCTTCTCCAATTACAGTGTATATTGTATTTTCTTGTGGAGTAGCTATTGGGTTAGCAATACTATTATTATTTAATGTTTTAACAGGACTCCATTCATAATTATTACCACCACTTACGTTTAGTTGTATAGAAGAACCAGGACATATAGTTGTATTGGGGGTAATTGTAAAGTTTGCTTCACCAACAGCATCTGAATAGATTTCTATATCACCAAAAGACATTTTTTGTCCTCCGTTACTACCTGTTCCAGTATAGTCTACATCAATATATATACTTGTTAGTTGTACATAATTAGGATTACTTGGGTCATTAGAATTACCTTCTACAGGAATACCAGTTAATCCATAAACATAATCCTGTCCTGGCAAATCATTAAAGCCGCTAAATCGTAAGGCGTCTCCGGATGCCCAAATTATTTTTTCACAATCTATTTCCCCATTGGATAGTTGTTTATTACCTAACGCGACACCTCCAGTAGTGTTATCAGCATCATTAGGAGTGTTATAGTTGCCAACAGCATATTTAGTTGTTTGTGTCCATACACCGGCAATTTTTTGGTATTCAAATAATCTTGAACTATGTGCGCCTGGAGTAAATTGGTCATTCCAACCCCCAAAGGCACCCCAACCTCCCTGTACTTTCTCACAAACATACATCTTACCATCACTACTGAAAGTAATATCAGAAATGGGATATGAGGCTCCAACTATCCCATTCATAAAACTACCTGTGTTATCTTCTAAGGCAAAACACAGACTTTCACTTCCTGTAAAATCGCCTGCAGCATCTAAGTCAACTGACCAGACCGAATTGTTGTCACCACTAGGATCGGATAGTGAATTGTCTTCTGTCCATAATGAAAAGTAAACCTTTACTCCATCAGTATCGCCATATACATTAATGCCCCATAATGCTTCCCCATGCCCACTAAATGTACCTAGCTCGGTACTATTGGCAGTAAAAGGGTCGAAGGTAGAGAGTAGATTGCCTTGCATATCAAAGCGGTAAATGTTACCATCTTCAAAATTGGTAATAAACAACTGATTGTTCCATTTGTCATAAGCTATATTTCCTAAGCCGTTGCCTTGATTGGGAATTTCATTAGTTCCATTTCCAGTAAAAATAAATGGTGTTACCATCCAGGTATTAGCATCCATTTTATAGACGCCACCGTCTCCAGCTACACCTGCCGATGTGCCTGTTGATCCACTAGATGATATGGCTTTAGTAGCACTGAAATAGACATTTTTATCGGCATCTATGGTAATGCCAAAGACATCGCCCATATTAGTTCCTTTCCAAGAGTTATGTACTGTTTGGTCTGCTGGTGTATTGAAGTTTGTTGCCCAATTTTGACCTAATGTCGCAGAGGCATTGTCTTCTGTTTCGTATATGCTAAATGCATCCCATTCACCACTAAAACCTGTCCAATGTGTAATGATGCCCATTCCATTGGTAAGCGGTTGAGCGAAAGAAACAACTGAAAAAAACGTAACAAACACAAAAGTGAGGATAGAGTTAAGATTAAGCATGTTATTGATTTGAACTAAAGCTTGAACATAAAACTACAAAAAATAAAATTAATATCAGACGCTCTCTTTCTATGCTGTCAAAAATTTTACAGCTTCAAAAGTGAATTTGCTATTTTTTTTGAGAAAAGAAATAGCGTAAGTCGAGGGTTAGGTAATTGCCAGAGATGTCTATGTGTTTAACGTCTTTTCCTAGTGGAGCTTGGGTGTTGAAAGAATTGGTGCCATCATCAAATTCGGGATAACTCCTTGCGGTGTTTTTCCAAGGTCTGTGCAAGCTAAAGCCCAAATAAAAGATGCCTTTTTCAAGGGTTCTGTATTCTATTCCTAAATTGGCAATCAATGCCGATTGAGTACGCTTTCTTACAGACGTACTGTGGAAGAAAAAAGAATTTTTATCGCCAAAGCTTATGACATCTGAAGCAAAAATATTGAAGGAATTGCCAAAGGCAGCATTTAAATAATACTTTTCAGAAACTTTGACATAGGATAAAATATGAATAGGTAGTTCATAGGAACGTATGGTGAAATTGCTCAAGTCCTGCAATCCTATATCACTATTATCAACGCTTAATTGATACCTTCTATTGACAAGGTTCAAGCCTGTTTCGGTAGAAAAAGTAGAGCTTAAATGGTATCTTACTATCATTCCTAGTGATTGCCCAAAGCGTTTCGATAGCTCAAAATTGTAGTTTTCCCATTGAGCATATTCATCACTATCATCAAAATAGGCTGCTGCAATTATGGGCTTGAACTGTAAGCCAAAATGGAAGTTTTCGTTCTTGCTTTGTCCCATTAATAGAAATGGAGAAAATATCAATGATATGACTATAGATTTAGTCATTGTCAGCAATTACTTCTACAATTTCTTCTGGCATTTCCCTTTTTAACAAACCTTCAATGCCTGACTTTAATGTCATACTTGATGAAGGACACCCACTGCACGCACCTTGTAACGATACGGTTACGATACCTTTTTCAAATTTTTTGAGCGAGATAAATCCACCGTCTTGTTCTACGGCTGGTCTAACGTATTCATCTAATAAATCAGCAATTTTCTTTTCTATGTCACTAAACTCTCTTTTGAGTTCTTCCTTATGAGTAATGGTCTTGTTTTTTTTCGGTGAAGCATCTTCGTTAATAACATCTCCTCCATCGACTAGATAATCCCTGATGAATTCACGCATTTCTAAAATAATATCACTCCATTCTATACCATTGTCTTTTTTAGTGATAGAAATGAAATTATTACTGATGAATACACTCTCCACAAAAGAAAATCCGAATAATTCTAAAGCCAAAGGGGAGGCTGCCGCCTCGGCTCTGTTATTGAATTCATATATGTTTTGATCAACTAACATACGGTTAGCTGTAAATTTCATTACCCTAGGGTTGGGCGTTGCTTCACTGTATAATGATGTAGGTATTTTAGTCATAATTAATGTTTCCGCAAAGTTACGCGATTCTTTTATCTTTGGAAATAAAATTATGGCTCTTATTAAAACATTAAATGGTAAAAGCCCTGTAATTGGAAAGGGTTGCTATCTAGCAGAAAATGCTACTGTTGTTGGCGATGTTGTAATGGGTGAATCTTGTAGTATTTGGTTTAATGCTGTGGTTCGAGGCGATGTACATTATATAAAGATGGGTGACAAGGTTAACGTTCAAGATGGGGCCGTTATTCATTGTACTTATCAAAAGCACGCCACCGAAATTGGCCATAATGTATCCATAGGACATAATGCTTTAGTTCACGGCTGTACCATTCATAATAATGTTTTGATAGGTATGGGTGCTATCGTTATGGACGGTGTAGTGGTTGAAAGCAATTCTATTATTGCTGCTGGAGCTGTTGTATTAGAAGGAACATTGGTTGAGAGTAGTAGTATTTACGCTGGTGTGCCTGCCAAAAAGGTAAAAAGCCTTAGTCAAGAACAAACAGCTCGACTTATTGAAGGTATTGCCAACAATTATGTAATGTACTCCTCTTGGTTTAGTGAATAGAATTAACTTCTTCTAAATTTATGTCTTCTCCAAAAAAGATTTTTGCAGATTCTTCAAAAGAGCTGGTATAGTCTGATACAACAAAGCGATGCCTAGCAATTTGTTGACTTAGTAATTTTTTGTCTTTAAGTATATCTTTTACATGTTTGGCAACATGCGTAGCCGAGTCTATGATTTCTATTTCTTTTGAATAATAGTCTTTTATCAATTCTTTAATCAGCGGGTAATGTGTACATGCTAAAATCAACTTATTAATTCCTTTAAGGACTGGATCTTTTAAATAATTATGAACAATTGTCTGACTTATTTTATCTTTAAAAAAGCCTCCTTCTATCATAGCTGCCAAAATAGGGGTAGCTAATGATTTTACATTTATATTTTGATTAATTGATTTTATTTTTTGAAGATATATACCAGAATTAATAGTGCCTTTAGTACCAATAATACCTATTGTATCGTGATGATCACAGTTGCTAATGTGTTTTATTATTGGATCAATAACATTAACGATTTCAATATCTTTACATTTGTTTTTTATAGTTTCATAGGCTAACGATGATGCTGTATTACAAGCAATAACAATCATTTTGCATTTCTGTTGCTCGAGAAAAACAGCTATATTTTTAGAGAATTTTTGAATAGATTGTACTGATTTTTCGCCATAAGGCAAGTGTTTAGTATCCCCAAAATAAAGTAAACTTTCGTTAGGAAGATACAAACGAATAGCTTTAGCTACAGTCAGGCCACCAATGCCAGAGTCAAAAACACCTATGGGATTATCTTTATTCATTTCTCTAAATTACCAAAAAAAAAAGCAGTTTATGTAAAACTGCTTTTAAAAATAAATTAATTATAATTTATAGTCCTAATTTAGATTTTACTAAATTAATTATATTTTCACTTTCTGCTGCGTATAAAAAACTTCCTGATCCTGAATCAAATATAAATGTGAATTTGCCTTCTTTAGCAACTTCATCAATAGCTTTCATTGCTTTTTCTCTAATAGGAATAAAAAGTTCAGCTTCTTTTTCACTCAAGGATTGTTGAGCGTTTTTTTGAAATTCTACAACTCGTTGTTGTATACTTTCAATTTCTCTGATTTTATCTTCTTTAATAATATCTGTGTATGTTGTTTCATTTTGTTGGTACTCTACTACTTTTTTTTCATATTCAGCTTGCATTGCTGTCAATTGTGACTCTAAACCTTTAGCATAAGTTTGCAATTCTTCTTGCATAGACAAGCTTTCAGGCATCATTGCAAGTAATTCATTAGAGTTAAGATATCCAAATTTGCTTTGGGATTGTGTCGTTAATATGACTGCTAAGGAAACAACTATTGTTAAAAGTATTTTTTTCATTGATTAAATATTTATTATTAATAACTTTATTTATAGCCTAACATTTTTAAAATATCATTGCTTTTGTCAAGGCTAGGATTGCTAAAAAGCATGATTAGGTTACTTGATTTATCAAATATAATGTCATACCTTTTCTCGTTAGAGAAGTCTTGAATTGCATTATATACCTTATCTTGTATAGGCTGCACTAACTCCTTCCTTTTTGTATATAAATCCCCTTCTGGACCAAATCTTTTTCTTTGTAGCTCTTTAGCGTCTTTTTCTTTATTGATTATTTCACTTTCTCTTTTATTTTTCATGTCTTGAGTCAGTAAAACCTTATCTGCTTGGTATTTTTTGTAAAGTTGATCAATTTGTTGATACAATTCTTCTATTTCATCCTGCCAATTTAATGATAGCTTATCCAATTGGTCTTGTGCTGATCCGTATTCTGGCATACGTTCTAAAATATAATCTGAATCGACATACGCAAATTTTTGAGCATACAAGTTTACTGATATTAAATAAATTATTGATGTTAATATAATTTTTTTCATTATTGCTAAAATATTAAAATTGCTGATTAATAGAAAAATGGAATTGACTTCCACTTGATGTTGGACTTCCTGTTATTTCATCAAATCCATACCCCCAATCTACTCCCATAATTCCCATCATTGGTATAGTCATTCGTATTCCTACTCCTGCTGAACGCTTTATATTAAATGGATTAAATTTATTAAACATATTCCATGTATTACCGGCTTCTAAAAATGCTAATGCAAAAATAGGCGATTGTGGATTTAATGATAACGCATATCTTAATTCTAAAGTATATTTATTGTATATGGTTGCCCCATTAGTTGGAGATAATGAGTTGTTTTCATATCCTCTTAATGCAATTACCTCTCTACCATCTACAGCATATCCACTAAGACCGTCACCACCAACATAGAATCGTTCAAATTGAGTTAATTCTTTATCATTACTATACTTTCCAATAAGTCCAAATTCTAAATTAGTTTTTAGTACTAATTTATCCGCAAGACTATTAAACCAATTAGCACCAAAATTCCATTTGTGATATTCTACCCATGTATTTAGATCTTCTATTTCAGATTCTGAATAATTATCAATACCATCTAATATGGAATAAGGAGGTGTTAGCTGAATCGATAACTTCATGTTAGAACCTTTTCTTGGGAAAGTAGGTTGATCAACTGAGTTTCTTCCCAAAACAAATGAATAAGACATATTATAAAATGTGCCATCATCAAAATTACCAAAGCTATACTGATCAACTAAATATTTTTTTAGACTGATATTTTGGTATAAAGTGAAAAAGTCATCAGGCCATTTTAAACGTTTACCTAGTCCAAAAGACGCGCCAGTTACTTTAAATACGCCTCTATTTTCGTCTTCTCTTTCTAATCCATTTGATGTAATAGAATGATATGCGCCAATTGTTAAAGAGTTTGGTTTTTTTCCTCCTAGCCAAGGCTCGGTAAAAGAGATGTTATATGATTGGAATTGTACCCCATTAGATGTTGCTGATAGGCTAAGACGTTGTCCATCGCCAGATGGCAAAGGAGTCCAAGCGCCATTTTTAAATATATTTTTAGCTGAGAAGTTATTAAAAGAGACTCTAAATGTTCCGATAATTCTGTCCGCACCATAACCTCCCTGAAGTTCAATTTGATCAGAGGACTTTTCTTCAACGATATAATTTAAATCTACTGTTCCGTCTTCTTGATTGGGATCAACATCTATATTTAATTTTTCAGGATCAAAATAGTTAAGCGTAGCAATTTCTCTTTGTGAACGCATAATATCTGAACGACTAAATAAATCGCCTGGCTTTGTGCGTATTTCACGAATGATTACGTGATCATTAGTTTTTGAATTTCCACTTACCGACACTCTATTTATTCTTGCTTGAAGACCTTCAAAAATCCTAATTTCAATATCTATAGTATCGTTTCTAATTTCAGTTTCTATGGGTGTTACCTGTGAAAATAAATAGCCGTTATCCAAATAAATAGAATGCACATCTCTACTATCAGGACTACCTAAAACACGAGTTTCTAGTACACTTTGATCAAAAATATCACCTTTTTTAATACCTACTAACGCTGCTAATTCATTGTCAGAATATTTGGTGTTTCCTACAAAAGTAATATCTCCAAAATAGTATGTTTTGCCTTCATTTATTTTTATTTCAATATTTAATATTTCTTCTTCATCAATATAGGAAGTGCTTTCGCTAATAACTTTAGCATCTCTTAGCCCTTTTTCATTATATTTCAAAATAATATTTTCTTTATCAGTTTCATAGGCCTCTTCCAAAAATTTAGATGCTTTAAAAATTCTAAAGAATTTTTTTTCTTTTGTATCTTTCATTAAACGTTTTAGACGTTTGTTTGAGAATGTACTATTACCTTCAAAGTTGATGTTGCCAATTTTTACTTTTTTGCCTTTATCTATATTTAATAAAATAATCACATGATTTTTAGTAATTGTATCTACTTCTTGATCAATCGATGTACTTATATTTAAAAAACCTTTCTCTTTAAAATGATTAGCAATTATATTTTTAGTGTTAATGATTACATTCTCAGTTATTATTTTTCCTCTAGCTAATTTAATTTTGTCTCGGATAGCATCAATCTCTGAACGTTTTAAGCCATTGAACTTAAACTTTGATAATCTTGGCCTTTCTTCTAAAAATAATGTAAGAAAAATTGTATTGCTTTGAATTGATTTGACTTTTATTTGAACATTAGAAAATAGACCTTGTTGCCATAAAATTTTACTTGCTTTAGTTAGCTCGTCACCTGGAACCATAATTTTTGAGCCAACTTCTAATTTAGATAGTTGAATAAGTGTCTTATTATCTAAAAATTTTGTTCCTTCTACATCAATACCCCCTATGAAATATTCTTTTGGATTTGCATAATCTATATTTATTTCAGATAAGCTAATTTGGGCAATAGAAAAATGACTTAAGCAGACACAAAAAAATGATATTATAAAATTATTTTTATTCATTTTCTTTTCCAATTTGCTCACTAGTTTTACCAAATCTTCTTTCCCTTTTTTGGTAATTTATTATTGCCTCAAAAAGATTTTCTCTTCTGAAGTCAGGCCATAGAATATTTGTAAAATATAATTCTGAGTAAGCTATTTGCCATAATAAAAAATTACTAATTCTTTTTTCTCCACTAGTCCTTATTAATAATTCTGGATCAGGTATGTTATATGTAAATAAGTGATTCTGAATAATGTCTTCGTCTATATCTTCATTTTTTAACTCACCTTTTTGAACTTTTTCAACAATAGCTTTAACAGCTTGTATGACTTCTTTCTTTGCACTATAGCTTAGAGCGAGCACTAATGTCATATTTTTATTGTTGGCGGTTTTTTGAATAGTTGATTTAAGATTTTGAAGGCACTTAATTGGTAAGTCATTTAAATTGCCAATTGCCTTTAGTCTAATGTTATTCTCCATTAGTGTTTTTGTTTCGTCATTTATTGTATTGACAAGTAATTCCATTAATGCATCTATTTCTTTTTTTGGCCTATTCCAATTTTCGGATGAAAATGCATACAATGTAAGATATTTTAGACCTATCTCAGCAGCTCCTTCGACAGTATCCCTTACAGCTTTAACGCCAACTTTATGTCCAAAAATTCTAATTTTTGATTGCTTTTGGGCCCATCTACCATTACCATCCATAATAATTGCTATATGTTTTGGTAAATTGTCTTTATTGATGTCAGTTTGTTGAGTCATCTATTAGTATTGACAAACTTTTGGTTTTGAGTAAATCTTGTATGAAAGGGTAAGCCCTGCAAAATAATACCAGTCATCCCACATATTTTCATTTGCCCTATTTCTATTCGTATT
>CEUK01141881.1_pt1 | contig 24772 bp, 19 predicted proteins | sample 356451 | NCBI WGS metagenome assembly CEUK01 (sample SAMEA2622843, study PRJEB7988) | marine metagenome | isolation source: saline water (ENVO:00002010), including
AGATCCGCCATTCTAGGTTCCCAGCCCGCAGACGCAATCCACCGCCCCGTATCCGCTCCCAACCGCGATTTCGCCCGATCACCCCCCATCGGTCGGTTTCCAGGGCAGGGCACGAACCGCCGGCGGCTTCCTGCACCCAGCGGGATGCCGCCATGAACGCCCCGAAGACCACAAATCCATTTACATCCAGCCCATTCGGACTACTCTGAAGGAATCGACATGAATGCGCGAGCGACCCATTTTGAACGCCACCGGATCCGCCCTCTGGCCACGATGATGCTGCTTGCCGTCGCAATGACCGGCAGCGCCCTGGCCGGCCCCGCATCCGCCAATCTGGAGAGCATCGCTCGGCTGCTCCGGGGTGACGTGCGAATGGTCGTACTGGGAGACTCCTACAGCTCGAACTGGTTCTTCCGGGTTCCCCTGGCCTTCATGCGATCATGGCCCATCCCCCGCATCACCGCACTGACCGGTGGAGCCAAGCAGTACCAGGACTTCATGCGCTGCATCGCCCTGTGCGAGCCCGTCGAGACCATCGGTCCGGGCGACGACTTCGGATTCCAGATCCTGCGACAGGAGCCCCAGGAGACCTACTTCACTCTTCCGGTCTGCAGCACACGGGAAATCCGGCTCTCTTCCGAACTGACGTTCACCTCCGTTCCGGACCGCATGCTGGAGTTCAGGGTGAACAACCACCGGTTCGAACCGGGCGTCCACGGAAGGTTCAGTGCATCGTTGGACCGGCTCCGGTTCCGGATGCTGTACCGGGCTCCCGAGGATCCCGCCCTGCTGCTGCCCGGACTCCAACTGCTGGACTACGCCGGACGATCGACCGACTTCGACCTTCGATCCGGTGCCCGGGGCATGCTGAATCGCAACGACGACCTCGACGCGGGACATCCGGCCGTGGCGGGTCAGGTCAACGCGACCTGGCCCGACATCGACGTGCACCCCGACTTCTACGCACGTGTCCGGGCCCACGTCGACAACGACCTGATCGGGACGGACACCTACCTCAACCCGGTGGGCAGCCTCTACTACCACGTCGACCAGTCCGGTGAACGGATCCCGGGGTTCTACTACTCGTATCTGGCGGACAGCAGCTGGTCCTACGAGGGATTCTGCAGCGACATCGCGCCGACCGGACCACTGGACAAGCGGTTCCCCCGCAGCCAATTCGTGCACTGGCTCGACGCCACGACCATCGATCCGGCCCAGCCGGTGCTCTTCACCTGGTACTTCGCCCCCGAGGTCAGTCCGTACGAGGAGCTGAAATCGACGTTTGAACGGCTGGTTCAGGAATGCGACCTCATCGGCGAGCAGATCGGCTTGCAGGACGTCCGGCATCTCATCGTGATCCCGCACATGTACAAGTTCACCGGCGGCCTGGGAGACAATCCGGCCGCGCATCTGGTCATGCAGGACCATGTCCAGGCGGCATTCGAACTGGCCGGCGAGCGAAGCAATGTCGCAGCGGTTTCCATCTACACCGCCACCGACGGCGTCCTGTTCGACGGAAGCGACGAATCGAAGGCGTGGCTGCTCGAACACGGCTTCGACGAGTTCGAATACGGAACGCTCACCGCGGATCTGGTCGACGAACCGCAGTCGGGCGACCTGCTCGACGCCAGCGACATCCATCCGCTGGACGAGGCCTCCGCGGCGTTCTTCGCCACCATCGTGGGCGATGCCATCCGCCGGGCCGGATGCCCCGCCGACCTGCGGCCCGACGGCACCATCGACGTCCTGGACATGCTGGCGATCTTCGAGCGATGGGGCCAGTCCAGCCACGCCGATGTCGACGGCAGCGGCGTGTTCGACGTCGGCGACCTGCTGGCCGTCCTCGATGCATGGGGGGACTGCTGGCCCGTGCAGGCGCCGTTCGACCGTCGGTAGGCCCGCCCCCGTCCGATGGTCGCGCTGGAAGCCGACGCCCCGTGCCGCTAGGCTGACCCACCATCAGGAGGACGCCCATGCAACTCACCAGCACCAGCTTCGACGACGGACAGCCGATCCCGGAACCGTACTGCTTCTGCCGCATCGACCCCGAGACCCACGTCTCCCTTGCGGACAACCGGAATCCGCATCTGGCCTGGAGCGGTGCCCCCGAAGGCACGCGATCCTTCGTCCTTCTCTGCATGGATCCGGACGTGCCCACCGTGGGCGACGATGTGAACCAGGAGGGACGAACCGTCCCCCACGATCTGCCCCGCTGCGAATTCTGCCACTGGGTGATGGTCGACATCCCGATCGATTGCACCGAACTCGGCGAGGGGACCTGCTCGCGGGAAGTGACCGCACGAGGCAAGACGGCTCCCGACGGCCCGACCGGATCCCGGCAGGGCATCAACAACTACACCGACTGGTTTGCCGGAGACCCCGACATGGGCGGCGACTACCACGGGTACGACGGCCCCTGCCCGCCCTGGAACGACGAACGCGTCCATCGCTACCGCTTCACGATCCACGCCATCGATCTGGAACGCTGTCCGGTGGAGGGCGATCGATTCGGAGCCCAGGACGTGCTCAAGGCCGTCGAGGGCCATGTGCTGGCCTCGGCGACCTGGACGGGAACCTGCTCGCTGAACCCCGACGTGGCCGGTGGACGCTGACGCTCAATCGCGCAGTTCGACCGTCCAGTAGGCCTCGTTCAGAAAGACCTTCCATTCCTCGTACTGCCGGCGACGGACCCGAATCGCCCGGTCCGGGCTCGTGCGCGGACGCACCGGCTGGCGGATGAGCTTCATGCCCGCCTCGCGCGGAAGCCGGTTGCCCTTGCGGGAGTTGCATGCGATGCACGCGCAGACGAGGTTCTCCCATGAATGGTCGCCCCCGCGGGACTGGGGCAGCACGTGGTCGATGGAGAGATCGCCGATCGGGAAGCGGACCCCGCAGTACTGGCAGCGGTTCCCGTCCCGGGCGAAGAGATTGCGACGGTTCAGACGGACGTGGTGGTCGGGCTGCCGGTTCGAACTGTGCACCCGGATGATCCGCGGAGCTGCGATGCTGCCGCCCGGACAACGCACCCAGTCGTGCTCCTGCGACTCGTAGATCCGCTGCAGTTCGGCCACCTCGAGCCACGAACCGATGTCGAAGGTCTCGTACCGGCCGTCCACGGCGGAGATGACTTCAGCGACCCGGCGGAAGAGCAGCACGAACGCCTCGCGGACGCTGATGATCCGGATCGCGGCGTACCCGCGGTTGAGAACCAGCACCCGCTCGTTCAGTGATGCTCCAAGTGCCGCCTCGATGCCCGTCAACGGTTCACCCCTTGTCATCTTCGTGCCTCTTCAGTTGTATCCCACGCTTCGGGGTCGGGCAAGAAGAAGTCGGGGCTTTGCAATTGAAGCGGGCTCCGGATGACCGGAGCCCGCATCGTCGTCATTCGTTGCCCCGCTCAGTTCTGAACGTCGAGCAGTTCGACGTCGAAGACGAGCGTGGCATTGGGCGGAATCACGCCGCCGGCGCCGCGAGCACCGTAGCCGAGGTCGGCCGGAATGATGAGCTTGCGCTTGCCGCCGACCTTCATCGATCCGACGCCCTCGGTCCAGCCGCTGATCACGCCGTTGAGCGGGAAGTCGATCGGCTGTCCGCGATCGACCGAACTGTCAAACTTGGTCCCGTCCACGAGCCACCCGGTGTAGTGGACCTTGACCGTGCTGGCGGGACTCGCCGGCTGTTCGCCGTCCCCCACCTTCAGGTCGTACCAGACCAGTCCCGACTGGCTTTCGACCTTGTCGACACCCTCCGGGACGGGATCACCGGGGTATTCGATCTTCTCTTCGTAGGGGGGCTTGCTCGCTGCTTCTTCCATGGCCTTCTTGGCCTCCTCGGGGGTCAGGACCTTCATTGACTGGATGAGGACATCCTCCTCGGGAACATCTTGGTACGCCTCGCGGGTCGTGGTCTTCACGAACCGGATCTCGTCCACGACCTGCATGCCGTCGACGACCCGCCCGAAGACGGCGTACCCCGCCGGATTGGCCCCGCGCGGAGTGTCGAGAAAGGTGTTGTCCTTGACGTTGATGAAGAACTGGTTGGTCGCCGAATCGGGTGCACTGGTCCTGGCCATCGCCAGCGTACCGCGTGCGTTGCTGAGTCCGTTGTCCCACTCGTTCTTGATGGGGGCCTTCGTGTCCCGCTTGGTCATGCCCGGCTCGAAACCGCCGCCCTGGATCATGAATCCGGGAATCACGCGATGAAAGATCGTTCCGTCGTAGGTCCCCGCCTCGGCGTAGTCGACGAAGTTGGCGGTGGAGATCGGAGCCTTGCCCCGATTGAGCTCCAGCAGCACCGGCCCCTTGTTCGTGGTCATGACGACGTACACGAACTCCGCCTCGGCGGCGGTCGGAGCGGGCGACGGCGTCGCGGGCTGCGCAGGCACGACCTTCTTCTGCATCGGTCGCAGCTTGGGCGTCGCGGGCTTCTCGTCGGCCATCGCGTGCATGGGGAACCCGACGACGAGGGCCAGACTCGCCAACCGAAGCATCTTCATCACGTTGCAGTTCATCGTACGTATCCTTCCTTTCGCCGACCCGCATGGCCGGTGGTCCTACAGCCTACCTCAGGGCAGGGCGTCCCGCTGAATCCGGATCGACTCGATCGGCACCAGTGCCCCCTTCCCCATTCCGGGACAGGGGGTCGTCCGCTTGGCGGCCTCCCACGCCCCGGGCGATTCGATGACCTCCTTCCAGAACGGCCACGTCCTGCACTGCGTCGGCCGTGCGTCGTAGAGACCGCAGACGGCCTTGCCGGGGACGGTGTCCCGATCCAGGAAGACGCAGTCGTAGCCGTACGCGGTCTTCCGTTCCTTGAGCGACCAGCCCGGAGCCAGACGGCGTGCGTGCCTGCGCAGGAAGGTCGCTTCGTCCAGTCCCACGCGATCGGCCATGCGACGCCCCTCCTCCTCGGTGAACCACACCGCACCTTCCGGACCGGTGCAGCAGTTGCCGCACTGGGTGCACTGGAAGCGGAGTCCGTCGGCGTACCATTCGTCAGCCATTGAATTCCCCCCCGGCGGGCGACCACGGATCATCCAGCGGATCGATGCGGACCAGATGGATCCCGCTCGCTGCGGGGACCGGCGGCAGCGAGTCGAGTTCCTGGGGGCGATCGTCGAAGGCCGCCCGATCGAGCACGTAGAGTTCACGGATCCTCCAGGGCAGCTCGCGCTGCAGGCGGCGATCGATGAGTTCCTCCATCTCCCGTCGCGAGGCGGCGGATCCCCAGACGGTGGCGTGCGCCTCGTGGACCGCTTCTCCCGTGTCCTTCTCCATGATCACGACCGCATGCCACAGCGTGCGTCCGATGCGTCGGCCGCGGCCGTCGACGTTGGTGTCGGGATCCTCGTCGAGCACGAGATTCCATTCGTACCGGAGTTCCTGGAGAAGCTGGTCCATGTCCCCGATCAGGCCGTCGGCCTGCACGAGCACGGGACGGATGCCGATGCGTTCCAGCTCCTCGTCGTCGAGTTCGTATCCGACGACCGGCGCCTCCTCGATCCCGTGCTTCGACAGCAGGGCGCGAACCTCCTCCTGCAGCGAGGGATCCACGTGCACGAGCAGCCCCTTGTCCGGGTCGAGGAAGATCTCCACGAAGGGATCCTCCGAGTTCACGCCCACGGCGAGCGCCGCATCCTCGAGGAAGATCGGTTCGAAGAGCCGCCAGGTCCGGATGAAGTGCTCCCGATCCATCGGCCGGTCCCCGAGGTACACGTCGACCGCCCGGTAGGCGTCCCGGGATCCCAGTTCGAGGATGCCGTGCAGTCCCCGCTCGGGAAGCATGCGGAAGCAGGCCTCCACCAGCGGCGCCAGGCGATCCAGCGACTGGACCACATGGAAGGTGCAGCAGTCCTCGAACTCGCCTTCGCCCGTCGTCCACTGCATGGTCCAGCCCTGAAGCGGGACCAGACCGGGGGCGGGCACGATTCCCAGTGGGAATACGAAGTCGTCGTAGACGGCCCGGGGCAGATCATCTCGCAGCTGGTAGAGACTCATGGCTGCATCCATGGTATCGACCCCACCCCCGGCGGCTCCACTCCCGCTCGGCAAGCCAGTATGATCGGCCGTGAAACGGGTCCGATCGGTCCGGGAAAGGGCGGCACGTCATGAACGAACAACGTGGCCACTGGGCAACCAGAACCGGCTTCATCCTGGCGGCGGCCGGTTCCGCCATCGGGCTGGGCAACATCTGGAAGTTCCCCTACATCGCGGGCGAGAACGGAGGTGGGCTCTTCGTGCTCATCTACCTCCTCTGCATCGCTCTGGTCGGACTGCCCATCCTCATCGCCGAAATCATGATCGGCCGGGCCGCACAGGCCCAGCCCGTGGAAGCGTTCCGAAAACTCCAGGGCGGCCGGACCGGCTGGAGCGTGGTCGGCTGGCTCGGCGTGGTCGCCGGCTTCATCATCCTGTCCTTCTACATTGTGGTCGCCGGCTGGGCGATGGACTACACCCTCAAGTCGGTCGTCGGCTTCACCAACGAGATCGGAGCCTCCGCTCAGAAGGAGGCGATGGTCTACCGGGCCACCGAGTCCATCGATTCGATGCGGGCCTCCCTCGTGGAGGACGAGGCCAACCTGAAGCTCGACTCGGCCGAGAAGAGCTGGCGGCGACAGTTCTCCCCCTCCACCTGGGAGACGTACCAGGACTACACCGCGGCCATCGGCACGGCGAACCTCGATTCGTCCGAGCGACTGCTGGCCGACCCCGCCACGGCCGCGGCGCTGGCCACGGTGACCGCCAGGCAGGGCGAACTCGACGCGGCCCAGGCTTCGATTCGTGAAGCCGCCACTGCGAAGATCGACGCCATGACCGAAGACGAGGTCCTGGACGCTGCGGAGACCCTGAAGCGGCGACAGACGATTCGGGATGACGTCACCACCCTCTTCCTCAACCTGCTGGGCGACGGATGGACCAGCACGTTCTGGGCGTGCATCTTCATGTTCTCCACCATCCTGATCGTGGCCACCGGCGTCGGAGGCGGCATCGAGCGGGCTTGCCGGATCCTCATGCCGCTGCTGATGACCTGCATCGTCGCCATGGTGATCTACGGCTTCTTCCAGCCTGGATTCGGCCGGGCGGTGGAGTTCGTGTTCAGCCCCGACCCGACCTCGCTGGAACCGCGCGGGGTGCTGGAGGCTCTGGGCCATGCGTTCTTCACCCTCTCGCTGGGCATGGGATGCATGATCACCTACGGCTCGTACCAGCGGTCGAGCAGCGGCGGCCTCGCCGGCGAATCCGTGGCCATCGCCGGATTCGACACCGTCATCGCCATCCTCGCCTGCCTGATGATGTTCCCGATCATCTTCAGCTACGGACAGGATCCCTCGAGCGGACCCGGCCTGGTCTTCATGAGCATGCCGCTTGCGTTCGCCGAGATGGGCAAGCTCGGCATGCTGCTGGGCATCGTCTTCTTCGGCCTGCTGGTCTTCGCCGCCCTGACCAGTGCCATCTCGCTGCTGGAAGTCACGGCCTCGTACCTCATCGACGCCAAGAAATGGAGCCGCCACCGTGCGGCCTGGACGATGGGTGGAGCGATCTTCGTCGTGGGGATCATCACCGCCTTCGCCAACAGCCAGGGATTCCTGATGAGTTCATGGCTGCCGGGATTCGGCCAGAGCTTCTTCGACACCATGGATCTGCTCACGAGCAACTGGATGCTGCCGCTGGGCGGACTCTTCATCGCCATCTACGCCGGCTGGGTCATGCCCGAACGCATCCGCCGCGCCGAACTCTCCGATCTCAACGGCGGACTGGCCGCCACCTGGCTCTTCCTCGTCCGCTTCGTCGCCCCGCTGCTGGTCATCGTCGTCCTTCTGGACAAGATCGGACTGATCGACGTCAACGAGATCTCCTTCAACCTGATGAACTAACTCGAACCGACACTGCACCCGAGACACCGAGACCCCACCATGGACGCATTCAACGACTTCATCGGATCGATCACTTCCGTCATCTGGGCCGACTGGGTCCTGTACACGGTGCTGGCGGTCGGCCTGCTGTTCACCCTCTGGAGCGGCGTCTGCCAGTACCGCGCCCTGACCCACGGCGTCGCGGTGACCAAGGGTGACTACGACGATCCGGACGATCCCGGTGCGATCAGCCACTTCCAGGCCCTGTCGGCCGCCCTGTCGGCCACCGTCGGACTGGGCAACATCGGCGGAGTTGCCATCGCGATCGCCATCGGCGGTCCGGGCGCCGTCTTCTGGATGTGGATCGTCGGTCTCGCCGGCATGGCCCTCAAGACCACCGAAGTGGCCCAGTCGATGCTGTTCCGCGACACCACCGACAACGACAATCCGCACGGCGGTCCGATGTTCGTGGCCCACGAGGGCTTCAAGCGATGGGGTCTGGGCGGACTTGGCTGGTGCATCGGTGCCCTCTTCTGCGTGACGCTGCTCATCAGCGCCGCCACCGGCGGCAACATGTTCCAGGCCTGGAACGTGGGCGACATCACCCGCGAGGCGCTCGATCTCCCCAAGTGGATCACCGGCGTGATCCTCGCCGTCATCGTCGCGATGGTCATCATCGGCGGCATCAAACGGATCGGTTCCGTCGCCAGTGTGCTGGTGCCGTTCATGTGCCTGCTCTACGTGCTGATCGCCCTGGCCGTGCTGGCGATGAATCTCGGCGTGCTCCCGGACGTGATCGGGTTGATCTTCAGCAGTGCGTTCAATCCCGCCGAAGCCGGCGGCGCCTTCATCGGCGGATCGGTCGGCATGGCGTTCCTGTGGGGCATGAAGCGGGCCCTCTTCTCAAGCGAAGCGGGCCAGGGATCCTCTCCCATCGCCCACTCCGCGGCCCAGACCAAGGAGCCCATCAGCGAATCCGTCGTCGCGGGCCTGGAACCGTTCATCGACACCATCGTCGTCTGCACCCTGACCGCTCTGGTGATCCTCTGCACCGGTGCGTTGGAGCGAGGCGACGGCATCGAAGGCGCCGACGGACAACTCGCCTCGAACGTGAGCGTCACCGCGTCCGGCTCGGAGTGGACGGTCGGCACGCCGACCGAGTTCATCATCGACGGGAAATCCGTGATGATGGGCAGGACCGAACTCCCCGAACGCACCGAGCAGGGAGCCTCGATGGGCGGCGAATGGCGAGACGGGGACAACGTGTTCACCATCGCCGAAGGCGGCCAGATCAACGAGGACACCAACTCCAACCGGGTCCGCATGGCCGGCACCGTGGTGATCCCCGAGGAGGCGGATTCGTCGCCGTACGTCCGATGGAAGACCGTCTCGGTCGCGGCCTGGGACACCCTCGCCGAACAGGGCGAGGCGCCGAAGCTCATCGAACCGCTGCTGTACGAGGACTACGTGGGCGCCACCTTCACGGCCTACGCGATCAATCGGCAGTTCCCCGGCATCGGCACGTGGCTGATCCTGATCGCCTCCTGGCTCTTCGCCATCAGCACCATGATCTCGTGGTCCTACTACGGGGAACAGGGCGTGGTCTTCCTCTTCGGCAGCACGCTCGTCCCCCTGTACAAGATCGTCTACTGCATCCTGATCGTGGTCGCGACGCTTCCGATCGTGTCGACGACCGACGAACTGGGCAACCTGACCGACCTGGGCACGGGCGTCATGCTGTGGGTGAACATCCCGATCATGCTCATCTTCGGATTCACCGCCATGAAGGCCTACCACTCCTACTTCCAGAGGCTCAAGAACGGAGAGATCAAGGCCCACAAGAACATGGAGGAAGAGGCCGAGGCCTCCTCGCCCTCGGACTCGGACATCATCTGACACCCGGCCGGAAGTAAGCAGGGATCGCATCAGGAAACGCGGGTCTCGGCCTCGCTGCGTTCGCGGCGAACCGTCTCCTCGGTGTCGAGCTTCTTGCCCTGGATGGTGTTGAGGATCAACCGGGCGCCCTCGTCGGCGTAGTGCTTGTTGGCGAATCGGGACAGCAGGAGGGCCAGCCCCTGCTGCTGTTCGGCCGCATTCTTCGAATCGTTGAAGACCCGGGAGATGATGCTGACGAGCGGCCGCGGTCCGCCCACGTACGGAACGAACTCCGGCACGATCTCCTGCTCGGCGATGATGTTGGGCAGCAGCCGGTAGTCGGTGCGAAGCAGGAACTTGGCGCCGACCCAACTGAGCAGATCCGTCTTGTAGACCCCCACCATCGACTTGCACTGGCGGGCCAGATGCAGCGTGATGGTGCCCGAGACGGCGAGGGCGAGATCGCACCACGCGATCGCGATGTCCCGCTGGCCGGTGACCATGTGGAGTCCCCCGGGAAACTCCCGCAGCTTCCGTCGGATCAGGGCCGCAATGTCGGGATCCGCCGCGACGATCAGACCGGTCAGTCCGCTGTTGCGTGATCGCAGTTCGATGAAGGTGTTCACCAGCAGCTTGAGATTTCGCTTGACCTCCTGCGGGCGGGATCCGGGGAAGAGTCCGAGACGCGGGGCGCCGTGGGGCATGCCGTGCAGACTGCCGCGGAGCTTCTTGAGATCGAGTTCCCGATTGATGGCGGGATGTCCGATGAATCGTCCCCGGATCTCCCGCTCCTGCAGCCAGCCGGGCTCGTGCGGAAGCAGGCAGAGGACCAGGTCGGTCCGCTTGCGAAGCTTGCCGGCCCTCCAGCTTCCCCACGCCCAGAGCTGCGGACAGCCGAGATGGACGATCTTCGCCCCCGCCTTGCGGGTCATGGCGCAGATCGGGAAGTTCGCCGCCGGCGAATCGACCGGAACGTGGGCGATGACCCGGTACTGCTTGAGCCACCGACGAATCTGGCCGTGGAACCGCCGTACGGTCCGGACCTTCTTCAGGGCCCCGAGGCCCATCGCGGCGTCGGACACCGTGTGTTCCACCACGGTCGCACCGGCCTGCTCCATGAGCGGCCCGCCCCAGGCGTAGATCTTCACCCCGGGGGCACGTGCCTTCAGCCGCTCGATGATGGGTGCCGCGAGGGCGTCACCACTGGGTTCGAAGGCGGTGAAGAGGATCGCCGGCTTGTTCTGGCCTTGACTGGACATCGTGCTCCTGTGCCCCGCGTGGGGCGATGGTTGCCAGAGGATACGCGGAGGCCACCCGGGCTGCACCGTCCCTGCTTCCACCCCCGCGTTCCTGCCGGTAGGATGCCTCCTCTTCAAGCAGGACGGACTCCCATGCTCAAGCGAACCCACATGTGCGGTGCACTCCGCGCCTCCGACGCCGGCCAGGTCGCAACGCTCTGCGGCTGGGTCAACACCTACCGCGACCAGGGCAAGGGCCTGGTCTTCATCGACCTGCGGGACCGAACGGGCATCACCCAGGTGGTCTTCGACCAGGAGGACGTTCCCGACGAGGTGATGGAACCGGCCCGGGGTCTTCGTCGGGAATCCGTCATCGCCGTCTCCGGACCGGTGCGGATGCGCGACGGAGGAAGCAATCCCAAGATGGCCACCGGGGAGATCGAGCTCGTGGGTGCGAAGCTGGAGATCCTCAACGCCACCGAGAATCCGCCCATTCTTCCCGACGAGCACGAGGCCCAGAAGATCGACGAGGAGGTCCGCCTCCGCCATCGCTACATCGATCTCCGTCGTCCCCGCATGCAGTCGATCCTCGGCCTGCGGAGCGACGTGGCCCGCTACACCCGGAACTTCTTCGCCGAGAACGGCTTCCTCGAGGTCGAGACGCCCCTGCTGATCCGGAGCACGCCGGAAGGCGCCCGCGACTTCATCGTGCCGTCGCGGATGTACCCCGGACAGTGGTACGCCCTGCCCCAGAGCCCCCAGCTCTTCAAGCAGATCCTGATGGTCTCCGGCTGCGACCGGTACATGCAGATCTGCAAGTGCCTGCGCGACGAGGACCCCCGCGCCGACCGTCAGGCCGAGTTCACCCAGGTCGACCTCGAGATGAGCTTCGTCGATCAGGATGATGTCATGGACATCATGAGCGAGTACGCGACCGGTCTCTTCAAGGAGTTCAAGGGGATCGACCTCGGCGACATCCCCCGGATGAGCTACGAAGAGGCGATGAACCGCTACGGCTCCGACCGCCCGGACCTTCGATTCGACCTGCCCATCGAGGATGTCTCGAGCATCGCCGCGAACACGGACTTCAAGGTCTTCACCGGAGCCCTGGAGCGGGAGGACGGCGTCGTCAAGGCGATGCGGATCCCCGGCGGCGCCGAGCGGCTGACCCGCAAGATGCTCGACGGCTACGGCGAGTACGCCAAGTCCTGGCGGACGGGTGGCCTCCCCTACGTGAAGTACACCGGCGCGGGCGACCACGGCGGCTTCGAGACGGGCGTGGCGAAGTTCCTCGCCCCCATCGCCGACGACCTGGTCTCGGCCCTGGGCCTCGAGACCGGCGACGTCGTCCTCTTCACCGCCGACACACGCTCCGTCGCCTGCACGGCGATGGGACACGTCCGACTCAAGGTGGCGGGCGATCTGGACCTGATCGACGGAGACGCCTGGTCTCCCCTCTGGGTGATCGACTTCCCCATGTTCGAGTGGGACGAGGAGAGCAAGCGGTACATCAGCCTGCACCATCCGTTCTCCGCCCCCAAGGAGGACGAGGTCGCCAAGCTGGACTCCGATCCCGCCAACTGCATCTCCGCCTGCTACGACCTGGTCATCAACGGGTCGGAAGTCGGCGGCGGATCGGTGCGTATCCACCAGCCGGCCGTTCAGGCAAAGGTGTTCGAACTCATCGGACTCGACGAGAACGAAGCCAGGGAGAAATTCGGATTTCTCCTCGAAGCGCTGAAGTACGGAGCCCCACCCCACGGCGGCATCGCCTTTGGACTGGATCGACTCGTCATGCTGCTGCACGGCACGGACAACATCCGGGACGTGATCGCCTTCCCCAAGACCCAGCACGGATCGGATCTCATGTGCGAGGCCCCCGGACCAGTGGACGAAGCCCAGCTGACCGATCTGGGACTGCGGGTCGAGGTGCACCAGTCCGAAGACTGATCCGAAGCGGCGAATACGCTACTCTCCACGCATGAGCAAGGCCACCAACTGGCTCACCGCCCTGATCGTCCTCAGCATGGTGCTGGGCGTGCTGTTCGGTGAATTCATCCTCTTCGATTCCGACACCCCCATCGGTGGCGATCACTGGACCAAGTCCGTCGGCGACCTCGTCCTGATCCGACCGCTGAAGATGCTCGTGATTCCGCTGATTTTCCTCAGCGTGGTCGCCGGCATCACCCGCATCGGGGACCCCTCGAAGCTGGGTCGACTGGGACTCTCGACCGTCGCCTACTACCTGGGCACGATGCTGATCGCCGTGGTCATCGGCGCTTCGCTGGTCTCGTTCTTCCAACCCGGCCAGCTCGATCCGGAGGTGGCCGCGACGCTGCAGCAGGACGGGCAGGCGCTCTTCGACGCCAACGAGACCAAACGGACTCAGATCCAGGACATGCAGTCGCAGTCGCTGGGCAGCACCTGGATGAACATCCTCAGCCAGTGCATTCCGACCAACGTGTTCGCCGAGATGGTCAACGGCCGGCCCCTGGGCATCATCGTGTTCGCACTCGGCTTCGGGCTCGCCCTGGCCGCCGGCGGACGACGCACCGAAGCGGCCCGACGCTTCTTCGACGCGGCCTTCGAGGGCATGATGATCTTCGTGCAGTGGGTCATCTGGCTGACCCCGATCGGAGTCTTCTTCCTCGTGGCTTGGACCGTCGGCACGATCGGATTCGCCACCATTCTGGGACCACTGGGCAGCTACATCGGCGTGGTGCTGCTGGGACTGCTGATCCACGGGGCCCTCGTCCTGCCGCTGATCCTGTGGCTGCTCACCGGCACCAACCCCTACCGCTTCATGTGGCAGATGCGCCGCGCCCTCCTGACGGCCTTCGGAACCGACTCCAGTTCGGCCACGCTTCCCGTGACCATGGACTGTGCCGAGGGCGAAGGCGGCTGTTCCAAGCGGGCCAGCAACTTCGTGCTGCCGCTGGGCTCGACGGTGAACATGGACGGCACCGCCCTCTATGAAGCCGTGGCCGTGGTGTTCCTCTTCCAGCTCTTCGGATTCGAACTGGCCTTCAGCGAACTGGTCGTCGTCGTGATCACCGCGACGCTGGCCGCGATCGGAGCTGCCGGCATCCCCTCCGCGGGGCTGGTGACCATGGTCATCGTGATCGCAGCCGTCAACTCGAGCCTGGCGGGCACGGGCGAGGCCCTCCCGCTGGCGGCCATCGGTGTGATCCTTGGGGTGGATCGGATCGTGGATATGTGCCGCACGACGGTGAACGTGTGGGGCGACGCCACGGCGGCCAAGGTCATGACGCGGATCGCGCCGGACGATCCGGACGGAGACTGAGCTCAGAACGACTGGTCGGCCAGCCAGTGCTCGGCGTCGAGCGCGGCCTGGCATCCCATGCCTGCGGCGGTGATCGCCTGCCGGTACTGGGCGTCGGCCACGTCGCCGGCGGCGAAGACACCCGGCAGGTTCGTGGCGCTGCTCCGGCCCGGAAGCACGATGTAGCCCTTGTCGTCCATGTCCACGCCGGTTCCGGCGAGGAACTTGGAAGCCGGCGTGTGACCGATCGCGATGAAGAGCCCGCTGACGTCCAATCGGGAACGCTCCCCGGTGACGGTGTCCTCGAGCTCGACGGCCTCGATCATCTTCTCACCGTGGACATCGACCACGGCACTGTTCCAGTGCACCACGGCGTTGTCGGCCCCGAGGACCCGTTCCTGCATCGCCTTGGACGCCCGGAACGAATCACGGCGGTGGATGATGTGCACGGTGGAGGCGAACTTCAGGAGGTAGGAGGCCTCCTCCATGGCGCTGTCGCCCCCGCCGACCACGGCCAGCGGCTTGTCCCGGAACATGGGCAGGGCGCCGTCGCAGACGGCGCAGGCGCTGACGCCTCCGCCAGAGGTGGCCAGACGCAGTTCGTTCTCGAGCCCGAGCCAGTTGGCCGTCGCCCCGGTGGCGATGATGACCGAGCGGGCCTCGATCTCCTTGCCCCCTGAAGTCGTGATCTTCATCGGCTGCGAGGAGAAGTCGCAGGACACGACGTCCTCTCCGAGGATCCGGGTCCCAAACCGCTCGGCCTGGGCCTGGAACTGCTGCATCATCTCCGGGCCGCTGATGCCCTCGGGGAAGCCGGGGTAGTTCTCGACGTCGGTGGTCAGCATGAGCTGGCCCCCGGGCAGGACCGGAGCCGGATTCGACTGCGGGACACCGATGCAGCACAGCGGCTCGAGATTGGCCCGTGCGGCGTAGATCGCCGCCGTCCAGCCCGCGGGGCCGCTTCCAATGATGACGCAACGTTCCGTTTCAGCCATGGCTCACTTCCGCTCCTGCTGGCCGCGCACGAGCGCCTTGGCCGGCGGCCAGTAAAAGATGTCCTCGTCGACACCGTGCAGGAGCATGCCGCCCTCCGAACTCTGCTCGAGATCGGGGCCGAAGCTGAACACGACGCAGTTGCCTTCCTCCAGCCACACCCGGTCCACACCGATGTCGATCGCGGTGCGGTTGGCGATGTACTTGTACTGCATCGGGTAGAGCTCTTCGTTGAACACGTCGACGCTCTGCTGCTTGGAAAGCGGATTGGGATACAGGGCCACCATCTTCTTGGGGAACCGGCCGCGATCGGCGCGGTAGCTGCAGAGGGCCGCGGCGACCACCGTGCCCCGGGTCTCGCTGAGGAGCAGCTTCCGCAGGCCGAACAGATCGACGATGTCGTCGATGATGAACAGCACGGCCGCGTAGCGGGTGGAGTTGGTCTTGTCGTACTCCGTCTCCATGCCCAGCATGGCGGAGTACTCGTTGATCCGCCATCGTCGCCACCAGTCGTCGAAGATGTTGGTCAGACGCTCCTGGGTCGCGGGGAGACCACCGTGGATCTCGGCGAGTTCGACCCAGCGCCGACCGGCGCCGAAGCGGGCCAGGGGCTCGTCCTCGGCCTGGATCTCGGTGAACACCTCGAGGAAGCGGTCCGGATCAGCGTCGCCGGTCGTGGGGTCGAAGACCTGGTTGAAGATCTCCCGGGCCACGATGCGGTCCGCCTCGGGAATGGCCAGTCGTCCCCGATCGGTCCGCAGGTAGGGAATCTCCTTCTGGGCGATGTGGGTGAACTGGTCGGCGCTGATGCGATCGGCGTACGACCAGAAGCAGTCGCGCAGATTCTGGAGCGAGACGATCAGCAGTTCCATGGCGGTCCGCTTCTCCTCGAGGAAGTCGCGGTCGCAGAACTTGCGGAGCAGCCAGAGCTGCGCGATGGCCAGATCGATGGCCTCGTCGGACTTTCCGGCCTCGAACAGGCGGTAGGTCTCCGCGGTGGAGTAGGCGAGGATCTCCTGCAGGGCGTCGAGGTAGGCGAAGCGGTTGTTCCGCACCTGCCCCTTCGACCAGATCTCGATGAAGACCCCCTTCTGCTGGTAGGTCGCCGGTACGTTGTCGGCCCCGTAGGGAAGCCCGACGATCGTGCGCTGCGAGGCCTCGATGATGGCCTGTGCCATGCCCGGATTGGACTCGGCCCAACTGGAGACCTCGCTCCAACCGGACATGCCCGGCCAGATGGTCTCCAGATTGAAGAAGGGTCCCACCTCCTGGGGCGGCGTCGACAGTTTCAGGTACGCATCGAAGAGGATCCTCCACCCCTTGGTGGACTCGCTCCCCTTGATGGAGTTGTGGCTGTTCAGACGATCGATCAGATCGTTCACGTCAGCGGTCACCGGAGTCACCAGCCCGCCCAGGGCGAGCAGGCCGATCAGGGCCGCAAAGTGTCGTTGAAGCGTTCGCATGCCGTCCTTCCCTGCGAGAATCGGTCCGGAACCATCCGCAACCGGTTGGGGTCCGATTGTAGCAGGCCCCGCTTCAAGGGGGTTCCGAGCCCTCCCGGCTATACTTGGGCCCGAACACCGAGATCCCGCCCTCCCCACGACAGGCCCGCCCCATGACCAGCATCCAGGACCACCTCCGGCAACGCATCGACGGCTCCCTCGAAGCCATCGAATCGATCCGGGCCCTGATTCCCGACCTGGTGCGGGTGGGCAATTCCATCTTCGAACGGATGGACAACGGCGGCACCCTCTACACCGCCGGAAACGGCGGCTCGGCGGCGCACGCTCTCCACCTGTCCGAGGAACTCATCGGGCGGTATCGATCCGATCGCCGGGCGATGCCGGCGGTCTGCCTCAATGCCGATCCCACGGCCCTGACCTGCATCGCCAACGACTTCGGCTACGAAAGCGTATTCGCCCGGCAGTGCAGCGCTCTGGTGCGACCGGGGGATGTTCTGCTGGTGTTCTCGACCAGCGGCCGCAGCGGCAACCTCATCGAGGCCCTGCAGACGGCACGCGAGAACGAAGCGCTGACGGTGGGACTCCTGGGGGGCGAAGGCGGCCCCTGCCGGGACCTCTGCGATCACCCGATCGTGGTGCCGGCGGAGGATTCGGCCTTCATCCAGGAGGGACACCAGGTCCTCCTCCACCTGCTCTGCGAAATGGCCGAGCAGCGCTGAATCCACTCCACCCGTCTGTGCAGTCCGACGGATGAAGGCATCGCCACGACGCCTGCCCGCGGTTCCTGTTTCAAACCAGGTTGAAGCGAACCCACGGTGTGGAACCAGCCGGCGGTCGGATCCGTACGAAAGAATCAGAAGCACTGCAGCCGATGCCCGCGATCGGCCGACCTTTCTTCAATGCAGGTCGAATGCATCCCCCGCCGTGCCACGGAGTTGAACGCCGGCCGGGAGACCTCGACCGAGGCCCCGGAGACCACGACATGACCCGCCCCCGACGCCGCCTGCTCCTGAGCACGATCGCGACCGGACTCATCGCCGGCACGGCCAGCAGTGCCATGATCCGCATCACACCGCAACTTGAACTGGAGACGGGACGGATCGCAGGGATCTTCGACGGCGACTCGGGCGTGTTCAGCGACCAGGACCTTCTGGACATCCACACCGCCCTCTGGGACGACGGAATCGAAACCGATGGCCGCGTGACCATGCTGGGTCTGGAGACCGACGACGGAATCTCGCTCGTCTTCCTGATCGACGGGGCCGGCATCGGCGGCGACGACGACACGGCCAGCATCTCCTTCCAGACCACGGCTCCCATCGGACGCACGTCCTGGATCAACGATCAACCCGACGACATCTCCGACAGCTACAACGGACTGAGCGGAAAGCAATCCGCATGGGGGCTGTTCACATGGAATCCGTTGCTGGAAGGCGATGCCTTCGCCTGGTCCGACCTGCAGCCGGGAGACGGACTCAGCGCGATGTTCGCGGCCATCGAGGAATCGACGTTCACCGGTCTGAGCAGCGATGGAACCTTCCAGTTCCTCACCGCGGGAGCCGGCGGATGGTCGGTGATCCAGACGGCCTCGTTCTCCTCGGCGAACTACTACGCCTTCACGGCACAGGTCACCCCGACCCCCGGCGCGATTGCTCTGCTGGGCATTGCCGCCTGCCGGCGTCGCCGACGGCGCTGAACGAAAACCACTCCGGTCGAATCGTTGGACCCCCGCGGCATGAGGACGCTATCCTTTCGGATGCAGGAGGGTCTCCATGACCACCGAGAACAACCCGTCACCACGTCCCTCGGACCAGCTCCATTCCGGCGGCATGATCGGCATGATCCTGATCCGCATCGTCGTCCCCCTTTGGGTGCTCTCAGGGGCCCTCTTCAAGATCACGGAACGCTCTCCGAGCCTCCTGCCCAAGGACTTCATGGTGCAGGTCGAGGCACTGGGCGTGGATCTCTACTGGGCGCTGGCGATCCTGATCGCATTCGAGTTCGTCGCCGTGGCGATCATGCTGTTCATTCCCTCGCTCGCACGGATCATGGCTGTCTTCATGCTCTCGGCGTTCTGCCTCGTCCTCCTGAACGAACTTCGTGCCGGAAACTTCGACTCCTGCGGCTGCCTCGGCAGCGCCTCGCCTCCCCCGTGGCTCATGCTGATCATCGACTTCCTGCTCCTGCTGGGAGTGGTGGTCTTCAAGCCCCGCCCGGTGCAGTTCGCCTCGAAGCGGACGGCCTGGACGATCGTCGCCGTGCTGGTCCTCATCACCAGCGGTACGACGTTCACCCTCGTTCTGGGTGAAATGGGTTCGACGACCATCGTCGAGATCGAGGATCCGCAGTCGAACGCCGAGGGCCCGGCGGATGCCGGCGATGCGTCCGACTCCGGAACGGAATCATCGACCACGACCCTTCCGGGGTACTACCTGCTCGACACCAGCGACTGGATCGGTCGCAACGTGCGGGACATCGATCTGGTGAACTACGTCGACGGGCTCGCCGACTCCGTCCAGGACGGTCGGCAGTACGTGATCTTCTTCAGCCGGACCTGCGACCACTGCCAGATGCTGCTGGAGCTGCACTACGGATTCGGCGTCCCGGTGCCGACCACGCTCGTCTCCATCCCGGAGAACAAGGATGGATTCGAGACCGAAGGCCTGCTGGATCAGCCCTGCCTGGACTGCCGGGAACTCGAACTGCCCGTGGGCTGCGAATGGCTCATGACACCGCCGCTTGTCCTGGCCCTCGAGAACGGCGTGGTCGAGTGCGCGAAGGAAGCCGAGGACAGCGACGTGCCGGAGTGCCTGATCTGGCACTGAGTCGCTACCCTGCAGGCATGAACTACGACCTCCCCGCCCTGCTCTCGCACGTCGACGCCCACATCGAGGACTCCCTCGAACGGCTCAAGGACATCCTCCGCATCCCGTCGGTCAGCACCGACCCCGCCTTTGCGGACGACGTCCGACGGTGCGCCGAGCACATGGGGGGGCTCCTGCGTGAACTCGGCATGGAGACCACGGTGCACGACACCGAGGGGCATCCGATGGTGGTGGCACACGACCCCGGACCGGGAACCGACGACGCGCCGACCATCCTCTACTACGGACACTACGACGTGCAGCCCGCCGACCCCTACGATCTGTGGGAGTCGGACCCCTTCGATCCGCAGATCGTCGACCATCCGGACGGAACTCGAATCGTGGCCCGGGGCGCCGACGACGACAAGGGACAATTGATGACCTTCATCGAGGCCATGCGGACCTGGAAGGAGGTCCACGGATCGCTGCCCGTCCGGGTCATCGTCCTGCTCGAGGGCGAAGAGGAATCCGGCAGCGCCAGCCTTGATCCGTTCCTCGAATCGCACCGCGATGAGCTCAAGGCCGATGCCTGCGTGATCTGCGACACGGGCATGTGGAACCGCACCACCCCGGCGGTGACCACGATGCTGCGCGGCATCGTCGGAGTGGAGGCGATCCTGCACGGCCCGGGCCACGACCTGCATTCGGGCATGTACGGCGGCGCCGTGCTGAATCCGATCAACGCGCTGTCACGCATCGTCGGCGCCCTCCACGACGATCAAGGACGGGTCCAGGTGGAGGGGTTCTACGACGACGTCGACGAGCCGGCGGAACTCGAGACCTGGCAGGGTCTGGGATTCGACGAAGCCGCGTTTCTGGCCAGCGCGGGGTGCGACACCTCCGTGGGAGAAGCAGGACGCAGCGTCCTTGAGCGCACGTGGTCCCGCCCCACCTGCGACGCCAACGGCATCTACGGCGGCTATCAGGGGGCCGGCGGCAAGACCGTCATCGCCTCCAGCGCCGGCGTGAAGCTCACCTGCCGGCTGGTTCCCGATCAGGACGCCGAGAAGATCCGGGCCGGCCTGATCAAGTTCTTCGAGGACCGCACGCCGCCGGGAGGCCGCTGGGAGTTCCTGGGCGAAGGAGCCTTCCCCGCAATCCGCGTCCCGACCGATTCACCCTGGCTGCAAGCCGCCCTCGACGGTCTGGAGTCGGTGTGGGGAACGAGTCCGGTGCTCATGGGCTGCGGTGGATCGATTCCCGTCGTGGGATCCTTCCAGTCCATCCTCGGTCTCGACTCACTGCTGGTGGGCTTTGGTCTCGACGACGACCGGGTGCACTCCCCCAACGAGAAGTACGACCTCAGTTCGTTCCACAACGGCATCAAGTCGCACGTGGCGATCCTCGGACGCTTTGCGGAGGCCGCATCCGCCTGAAGCGATGCTCACAGCAGTTAATATGCCCTTTGTGGTCGCAAGCAGAGCCAATCGGACCACGCTTCGGTGGCACTCATGCCGGAACCACTTCGTCTCCGTCGAGTTCGAACGTGCTTCAGAACAGTCCAAGGAAGCGTAGAATCACCGCACTGCGATGCTCAGATTTGTCACGGCCATTCTGACCCTGCAACTGATGCTGACTCCCACCACGAGTCTGGCCCAGAGTCCGGTGGACATCGATGTCAAGGAGTTCGGGGTCGGCAACGCATGGCGATCCGGCGACACCATCGGGGTGCGAATCGAACTGACCAGCAACGATCGCGATGAAGCCTCGTACTGGCTCGAGTGGCAACTGCAGACCGCCGACGGCGATCTCGCGGGACACGGCCGCCGCATCGCCCTCTCCCCCGGTCAGCCGCGGAACATCTGGCTGTACGGACCATTGCAACCTTGGATCAACGACGAAACCGGCATGGAGATCCGTGTACGCACCTTCGAGGACGGCACGCCCGGACTGCCGGTGGCCACGCGTCGCTTCACTCCCCGCACCACCGGCTCCGCCCGACTCCAACCCACCACTTCCCTTCTGGGAGTCGTCGGCACGCGTCGTGCGGGCATCGATCAGTACGCGGACTCCAGTGGGGCCCTCAACACCCGGCCTCCCGCCGCGAACGAAGCCACCGGCGTGATCGCCATCTCCTCGGCGGAGCAGCTGCCGGATCGATGGGAAGGATGGCTTCCCTTCGAAGCCGTCGTCTGGACCGACCTCCAACCCGAACTCCGTCCCAGCCAGGAGACCGCTCTGGTCGAGTGGATGCGCCGCGGCGGCCAGTTCGTGATCATTCTTCCCGAGGCGGGGAATCCTTGGAATCTGGGGGCCGGTGAGCAGAGTGCCCGCAACACCCTGACCAGTCTCTTTCCGGAGCAGGCCCGGCGGGACGACGGTGTTCCGCTGCAGACGGTGCTGCCCCGACTGATCAAGTCCTCGGCCACCACCATCGACCGGCCGGTGACGCTGCGCGTCTTCGAGGACCTTCGGCAGGGCAATGTCTCCATCCCGCCGCCCTGGGAGGCGATCCACGCCACGGAGGACGGCCGGGTCTTCACGGTGCGCCGCCCGGTCGGACACGGCTGGCTGACGTTGGTGGGCCTCGATCTGACCGGAGACGTCGTCACTGCCCTCGACATCCAATCGGCCGCGACGCAGGATTCGGTGGTCGCCGGCGTCCCCGAAGCGGATCGGTTCTGGAACCGGATCCTCGGGCGGCGGGCCGACACCCCGTCGGGCCGCACGCTGGCTGCGATGGAGGAGGCGAACTTCCTCAACAAGTCCAGTCCCACCGGACTCCTTCGCCTGAACGAGTCGGTGGTCAGTTCGGAGATCGCAATGAGCGAACGGGCCGGACGAGGGCTGCTGCTGGCCTTCGGCCTGTTCCTCGCCTACTGGCTGATCGCCGTACCGGGCATCTGGTTCCTGCTGGGACGACGCGGCCATCGCCAGTATTCGTGGCTCGCCTTCCTCGTCTGCGCGACGGTCTTCACGGCCCTGGCCTGGATGTTCGTCGAGACCATGCAGGACCGCGAACTCCGCATCCAGCATCTGACGGTCCTCGATCACATTCCGGGCGAAGCGGAGCAGCGGGCCGTGAGCTGGTTCTCCCTGTACACCCCGGGCTACCGGGATCGCACGCTGGAGCTCGAACGCGAGGAGGGGATGCTGTCGCCCCCGCGAAACCGTCTCGACAGCTTCGGCACCGTCGACGAGAAGGGCCTGCAGTTCGCCGACGCATCGAACATCACCATCGATCTCGAGCGACGGCCGGATCGGGCGGTGGTGCCCGGACGCGGGACCAGCATGGACATGCGGGCGCACTGGATGGGCGTGATCGATCGCGACACCTGGGGAGGGCTGCTGCGCGAGGACGCCGCGGATCGGATCGAAGTGGTCTACGACACCCTGGGACGTGAACTGGGACTGGAAGGCGGCGTCATCAGCGATCTGCCCTTCCCCCTCGAGGACGTGCAGGTCACCTGGATTCGCAGCGAGCGCACCACTCCCCGCGAACTGGAACGCCGGGGCGGCGTCGAGCAGGCCTGGACGAGCACGCTGCGGACGGGCACCCCGCTGAATCGCGGCCACGCCTGGTCGGTGGGCACCCTGGAACCCGGGGAACGACTGGACGTCTCCACGCTGCAGCCGAACCGCCTCAACGATCTCGCCCTGCATCTGGAGGACACCTACCGCCCGCCGGAGTGGACGGGACTGCCGGGAGGACGGTCGACGCCGGACACCCGTGAACGCCGCCGGGCCCTGGAAGCGCTGAGCTGGTACCACCATCTGCAACCTCCGGCCTACCACGGAAGCGAGGGGGAGTTCATCCAGACCGGCGTGACCGAACGGAGCTTCGGACGCGAACTCGACCTTTCCACCTGGGCGGGACAACCGGCACTGATCATCACCGGCTTCATGCCCGATTCGACCATGCCCACCCCGGTGCTCGTCGACGGGGAACCGGTCCAGAGCACGGGCACCACCATGATCCGCTGGATCCTGCCCCTGCCGCAGTACGACCCCACGGCCTTCGACCTGTAAGATCAATCCACCCATGCCGATCATCGAAACGATCAATCTGACCAAGAAGTACGGCGAGCTCATCGCGCTGGACAATCTCAACCTGTCCATCGACGAGGGCGACTGCTTCGGATTCATCGGCCCCAACGGCGCGGGCAAGACGACCACCATCAAGATCCTGGCCACCCTGCTGAAGCCGAGCTGGGGCGAGGCGAGGGTGGACGGACACGTCATCGGCTACCAGAACCCGATGATCCGTCCGCGCATCGGCTACGTCCCCGACTTCATGGGCGGCTACGACGACATGGTGGTGACGGAGTACCTGGACTTCTTCGCGTCCTGCTACGACATCCACGGCGCCCAGCGAAGAAAGATCGTCGGCGACGTGCTCGACCTCACCGAACTGACGCACAAGGCCCGGACCGAAGTCAACAGCCTGTCCCGCGGCATGAGCCAGCGATTGTCGATCGCCCGCGTCCTCCTGCACGACCCCAAGGTGCTGCTGCTGGACGAACCCGCCTCGGGCCTTGATCCCCGGGCCCGCATCGAGATCCGCGAACTCCTCAAGGAACTGCGGCGGATGGGCAAGACCATCATCATCAGCTCCCACATCCTGCATGAGCTCGCCGAACTCTGCAACACGGTCGGCATCATCGAACAGGGCGCGCTGCTGTTCTCGGGAACCACCGAGGAGATCATGGCGAAGTCGAACGTCGGGCAGGTCGTCCACCTGACGGTGGCCGACCGCGTGCAGGACGCGATGGATCTGATGGCCAAGGTCCCCGGCGTCACCACCGTCGATCTGCTTCGGGATCGGGAGGAACCGGTCATCGAGGTCACGATCGACGGCAACGTCATCACCGATCTGTCCGATCTTCCCAGCCGACTGGTGGCCAGTGGATTCCGGATCCGGTCCTTCCAACCCGAGCCCCTGAACCTTGAAACGGCATTCATGCGATTGACCAAGGGCCTGGTGTCCTGACCGGCTAGGATGAAGGCATGGCGGATCGTCCGTCCATCCTGTTGATCGCCAACCGTGCCCGCGAGGACGTGGACGCGGTCATCCGGGATCTGCATCCCGATCTGGAGCGTTGGTGCGAACGGATCATCGAGATACCGCCCGGCGACGCCCCGATCGATCTCGAGACCACCCGGGATGCCGATCTGGCGGTGGTCGTCGGAGGCGATGGCACGATGATCCAGCAGGCGCGACGGCTGCTCGGCCATGATCTGCCGCTGGTCCCGATCAATCGGGG
>CEUK01018309.1_pt1 | contig 24696 bp, 38 predicted proteins | sample 356451 | NCBI WGS metagenome assembly CEUK01 (sample SAMEA2622843, study PRJEB7988) | marine metagenome | isolation source: saline water (ENVO:00002010), including
CTAGGTGGTGCGACTCGAGCGATCTTCATTTGACCGCTTGAGTATCTTTTACCAGCTCCTTTTGGCATTAGAATAATCCGGGTATGATTTGTCCTGTTGTAGCATATGCTCCTACAGCTGCTACGATGCCGAGCATAGCTGCCCAGCCATTGAATCTTTCTGCTTCGGGTGTCATTATAAAATACCGGGGATAATTTGTCCTGTTGCGATGTAAGTTCCGACAGCGATTACAAATCCTAGCATAGCTAGTCTGCCGTTTAGCTCTTCAGCTGGGTGCCATTTGTTGTGTTTGTGTGTCATTAGTACTTCATTCCTTTTTTCTTAGTTTTCTTTTTCTTTTTCTTTGGTGGTCTACCTTTTGTGTTTCCGTAGGTTCCTGTTCCTGATGGCATAGCTCTCCTAAAAATTGATGTCTGATCTGTCAAGTTTTTCTATTATGTCTTGTCTGTAAGCAGGGTCGTTATCGTAACGAGGGTCACTCATTGCTCTAACTAACTCTTGCTGACTTCGGAAGACATCGTTGTTTGGTGGTGCTGTTTTACCTGTAACCATTCTACCTTCTACTCCGTTAGCCTTGTCATATTCAGCTTTTAAGCCTGCAACTGCAAGTTTTATAGCAGATATACTGCCTGTATTTACTGTATCATTGAAAGCATTATTAGCTGATTCATCTAAGTTATCCTTTGCCCACTTTATTACCTGAGCATACTCTTTATCTCCGCCCACTGACTGTTTGATTGAACTAATATCTGAGTCAGTAATCGGTGCTGGTTCAGTTTCTGGTGTAGTGTAACCTCCTTCTGCTGCTGCACCTCTAAAGTATGCTTTAACTGCATCTTCAGAGAAACCAGCTTTAGTTAACTGTGATACCATTTCTGGTGTATACTGACCGTCGTTCTTATGAAACTCGTCGGCAATACTCCACGGATCTACACCGGCTTCTTGAAGTTTATCTGTTACTGCACTGCCATAAGTCTCAGTAACTTTGTCATAGTTAACGCTACCATCTTTTTGGTACGCATTTTCTGGGGCAATCGAGTCTGGATTTGATTCAGCTGTCTCAGCTGTCTCAGTCTTTTCTTCTTGTTTACCTAGCTTACCTTGTAGTTCGATGTAAGCTTTTTCTAACTCTTGAGCATTTTTATATTTACCAGCTAATAGTTGTTCTTCTTGTTGACTAATAGATTCGCCAACTTTTAAAGACTCTTGCTCTTCGGCTGATAGGTTATCAGCAGATGTTACAGTACCTTCTTGTTGATATGATAATGTTTCTGCCATGTTATTCTTGTGGTGGTTGATTTATCTGTTGCAACGCTTGCTGTGCTAGTGATGTATCAGCAAGTTGACCGGCTTGGTCTACAAGTGATTTAGATGTTTGATCCTGTTGAGCTACTTGTTTCAGTTGTTCTAGCTCTTCTGGTGTACGTACAAGATTTAGTACGTCTATACCTTGTGCAGCTGCTAAACGCTTGATAGCTTCAGTGGGGTTAATGTACTTCATTAACGAGTCTGGGCCTAGCGTCTGTGCAATCGTTGCTATAAATCTAGTAAGAGATTCGTTATCTTGTCCTCTTCCTAGACTGTTGATACCGGCAACTATCTTTGGCCTCACGACATCTTTAGGTAGTCTTGGTATCTGATTAGTTCTCTGTAGTATTAACAGAGTTCTATTGAGGTAGGGTACTAAGAACTCTACCGTTAACAAGCTGAACAGACCGCCAAGCGATTGTTCTAGCTCTAGCTGTGTGAGGCGTACCTCTTCAGCTGTAACTCTTTCTGCGTTCCTGATGTTCATAACCAAGAAAGCTTCGAGTATTCTTCTTTCTATCTGTGCTGCTAACTGTGCAGCTGTGCCAAAGTCTGCTGTCTTACCGACTTGCACGACTCCGACATCTTCTGGTCTACCCTGTATGATAGCTCCGTTTCCAGCCTTGGCAAGAGTGCCCGGCTTGGTTGTCGCAGATGGTGAGACAAGAAAGACAACCTTACTTGCCACGCTTGCACCTTCTACAAGAGCTTGAGATAATCCTTCGAGACTTCTTAGATCTCCAATAAATTCCTCTACTCTACCACGTCCGTAGTCTTCTCCATCGACTGTATTAAATCGAAGCACTAACCATGGAGAGGCGTTTTTCGGTGCTGTACTCTGGCTACCGTCTATGATCATGTCATCAACTTCTTGGTGCCAACGCCAACTACCGCTACTCTCGTCCATCTTAACACAGGTGTATACCTCAGCGTCGTCTTCTCCAGCACCATATCTTGAGTCACCATTGACTTCATCGTTAGGCTCAGGCGGTGCTATACCTAATACCTTTCTGCTTACTAACTCTTTAGTAACTATCTCTATAACATTACCGTTACCGTCTCTATTGACTACGTATCTTTGTAGTGGATAGTGTTTAAGTCCATCCTTGCCCATGAATATTAGAGCATTACCTGATACAATCAAATGTTTGAGGGCTTGATGTACAACAACTCTGTCACTAGATGCAGCTATGTAGTCCATGATTAATCTCTCAATCTTAGAGAAAGATAGATCTAACTCACTACGCATCATAGGATCGAGTGTATCACCAAGCTTATCGTCTCTTACCTGTAGCTTGAAAAAAGCCGTTTGTGGTGGTAAGATTGCTAGCATAAGTTTTGCTGCTAACGTAACCACCGCTTTGGCTCCTACGCTTTGGTAGGGTTGGAGCAGAGTTCGTTTTCCTTTGGAGTCATCGTCCTGACGGACAAGATAAGGTAGGGTAAGTTCAGAGCACTCAACAGCTGTGTCAAGAAATTGTGTTCTCCCTGATGACAGCCTAGAGTACAACTCCCTAGCCTTAAACATTTAATCCCCCTGTACTTGAACCAGAAGCCTCTCCACCAGTATTTAGGTTGATTTTTAGAGCATCTGTTCCTTGCCTTTTAGCTACGTTTCTAACGTCTTTCTTACCCTCTCCTGTTCCAGCTCCGTAGTCTACTTCGGCTAGATCTTCGTCCGTATCAAGTAACTCTTTTCTATCTGGTAACTGTGATGCACGAACTAAGTCAGGGTTACGTCCAACAATAGCGGGTGGTGGATCTTGTGGCTTAGGTTCTGATCTGTTAAACAAACACATTGTTATTCTTCTAAAATAGATTTTACATATTGTACTACCGACTCTTGGCCGGCTCTGTACATAATGGAGGCTAACTCCTCCTTGGGGTGGACTGGGTGCCAAGCAAACTTGGACTCCAAATCCTCTACCAATTTCTCTAGCTTTTCTGAATGAAAGCTAAGCGTATTGAGGGAGGTTTGTATTTGCATGTTCAAAAAACGCTGGCATGCGAGCTGCTCTGGTATCAGCAAACTGTGGTGCTTTACCTTCATACATCAGCCGATCGCTCGCATCTAGCCAGAACTGTTTGTCTAAATGTTTATCGGCTGAGGTTTTCAAGGGCTGCATTACCCATGAAATAGTTGCCTTCCTAAGCTTATCCAAGCTACTGCTAGGACGAAGGCCAAGCTCGGCACAGACCAAGCTATTCGTTGCCACGTGGACTTGTTCGTCTCTGGAAATATCAGCTGATACTGTTCTGATAGCAGCGTCACCAGTAAACCTAAAGAAAGGTAATAGAACAAAGAATACAGCTCGCTCTGCAACGAGGGCTTTTGTAATAGTGTGATCGGGGTGTGCAATCCATGCATCTCTTATTCTCTTTGCTTCTGCTTCCGCTTCTACGTCTGCTCCGTGAGCGTCAACAATAAAGTTTAAAGCAATGTCATGCTTTTCTTCATCTTTGACATTCGATTGGAGAAGCTTTCTAGCTGTATCGGGTACTTCCTTCTCAAGACCTTCAAGAATAAAGTCTCCAACTGGCAGCTCCATATGACGTATTGCGAGAGCACGTTTGATGGTTTCTTCAGCACCTTCTTTCAGTGCTCCTTTGGTGGGTTGTACAGGTGTCCATGTTCTTTTCCTGTTAAATAGTTTTTCGTATGGGTTCATTGTTCGCAGTCGCATTGGGGTTTATCTAAAATGCCTGCCAAGTAATCGTCGACATCAATATCACCCAACGCTGCGTAAGCATCAGACTTATCTTGTACATCGCCCATGACTTGGAGGGAATAATATAACGAAGTCTGTGGACTAGCTAGCCACTCTTCGATAAACGCTTCGTCGTAAGTTACTACGTCGCTCCAGCTGTTGAAGCTGTAGCCATGAAGCAATCCTGTCCTATCGAGCATTGTGATGATTTCGTCTGCTACACGCTTGTATGCGTCCCATCCTACTTCACTTGCAATCTCAACGTCGCCGTATTCAACTCTTTCTACTCCGAACTCGCCGGAGTCTCTGTCTACGGTTCTAGCTATTGGTGGTGCTATCTCGGGTGTGCATGTATAGCCGTCTAGGTCTTTACTGCGATAGCTGCAACTGGCAGTGGGTGCAATAGCGAACGCCCTTACCATGTGATGTTGTCTTGCTATCTGTGATGCTTCAAAGATAGCGTGTTGTAATGCCCAAGCTGCCATGCCCGGGGCATCGCTTGCAGAGAGCCCGAGGTTTACTCTGCGAAGTGCCTCTCCGAAGTCCTCGTACGAGATATTGTACTGTCTGAGGAAGTTGGCAAGACCGAGCACTCCAAGCCCCACTTGTTTGTCAATTTCTGGGGCAAGGTACTCTCCAGATTCTCCAACACCTGTCCGGCCATGGAGATCACACAGCTCGGACATGCCTGATACGAAAGCCTCTTGTAAGTCGTCGATTGAACAGGCACCGAGATTGACATGCTGTAGCAAGCAAGTTCCACGTGAGGGCAAGTATACTTCAAGGCATACGTTTCCATAGATACGCTGCCCTTCTCCGTCGTACTTGATTTTGTTGAGCCAGATGTCTCCTGATTTGATTCCATGTAGTAAAGCCTCCTTTGTTTCTCTGTTGCAGTTACGCCACATAGCTGGTGTTATGTCAACGCAACGCTTCACCCATGGTAGTTCTTGTCTGGGTGTAGTTATAAATTTTAGTATGTCTGCATGATCTAAGTCTAAGTGCAGAACTATTGCTCCGTTCTTGTAAGCCCCACCTCTACGAAGTGTCTCGTTGAGAGCTGAGTATATTTTACCGAAGCTGACTGGGCCTGTAGCTACCAGTCCTTTGTCGTTTGTGTGTCCCTCGGGTCTAAGTTTAGACAGGTGGATAGCACATCCGGCACCATAACGTAGTGCGTGGGATGCAAACCTCCAGCTAGCTTCTATACCCTCTGGCCCCTCCATGCTATCTTCGACAACAAAGATGGTGCATGAGACAGGTAGCCTTGATTGCGGATCGTCGATCCAAGATTGCACTCTGCCGGTGCGGGAGATAAATTGAGTAGACATTATAAGTATTGTAGTAGTTCCTTTAGATTGTTACCTAGTAAAAAGTTTTGTTCTTGTAGTGCAAGGAAGACGGTAATAACATCTTCCTTCTTGTCGTAGTTTTTACGTAACCCGTCTTCTATGAGCCTCATTTTGAGGTCTTGTTCAACCGTCAATTTGGTAATCGGCTTTGGGTGTCCAGAGGAGTGGGGTTTTTGATTTGGTATCATAGTCATCTATTGTGAGTATTCTGGCTAATCTTGCATTAAGTAAAGCATCTTCTTCAGTCAACCCTTTGTCCTCAAATGCTTTTACAACTGTAGCCCAGCCGTAGCCTTCTTTATCGAACAGTGTAGCTGCTCTTTTTACACCAATACCGGGCACACCACTGTAGCCATCAGTCTGATCGCCAGCTAGTGTCTGTATCAAGTGCCATCTAGCACCCTCTTCTGGTGTGATTGTTATTGTATCTTCTAGGTTGAATAGCTTGCCGGGGATCTGTCTCATATCCTTATCAGGTGAGACGATAGTGTTGCCGGGAAACTGGGTAGCGTAGATGCCCATTGCATCATCTGCTTCAAGCTCTGGCATGGTAATAACTTCAAACTCTAGATGTAGGTTGCGTATGACACGTTTGTATCCGCATGGCTTCTTTCTGTTTCTATGACCCTTGTATTCTGGGGAAATTTTTTTTCTAAAATTTTTAAAGTCACTAAAAAACAGTATTGGCGAGCCGAAACCGCCAAATTGCATATTTATATTGTCTATTTCACGTTTTACGGCCTTATAAGCGTCGGAAAAGTTAGATGTAACAAAAATAACGTCTTCGCCGTAGTCGATTTCAGTTTCACAGGCTGCACAGCACTTATATACTATGTAGTCTGCATCAATTAGTAGTCTCATGGTGGTTTTAGTGTACGTCTGCCCAAGTATACCCAATCTTGGCTTCAGCTGCGATAGGGCATCTTAGGTGATAATATTCGCCTGCCATCCAAGCGGCAGTTTCGAGCCATTTTGCTAGCTCTTCTGTATCTCTTGGATAACATTCATAGTTTAGCTCGTCGTGGACGAACGATAGTTGGTGAGCGTCAGGTGGTAGGCAATCATTCACAATCACCATCCATCTTTTAGCTATTGTAGCTGCTGATCCTTGCAACAGGTAGTTAAGAAACTTGTGTGACTTATCTACCTTGATTTTACGGCCATCAATTCCTCTTGCGAAACCTTTGGCCGCACATTTATGCGTGGCATCAATCAACTCCTTCAAACCCGGAATAGCTGCGACGTACGCCTTTCTTATCTCGGAACCTTTACGTCTGGCAGCGGTTTCAGTGAGCTGTTTATCGAAGGAATACCCGAGCTTGGCGTCGCCGGCCCCATAGAGGAAGGCATAGGTAACAGTTTTAACTTGCCGTCTAGTGATTCCAATTCTATCGGCGTTAGTTTGGTGAATATCCCCCTCAGTAAGTATTCGTTGATAGCGGCCATTATCGTACCTCGCGAGGTAATGAGCAAGCATCCTAAGCTCAATGCCACTAAGGTCAGCTGAAACCATTTGTTTAGTAGGAGTCGCTTGGAAAAGAAGTCTGAATCTTTCATCTGATGGTACTTGTGCTAAGTTTGGTTTACGGTGGGCACATCTGAATGTGCTGGTTGCGACGGAACAATGATGGTGTATTCTATTACACGTCGTAGATAGCTTCTGCCATGCGTTCACGCCTTCCGAGATCATCCCCAATTTCTTGGTAATATCGAGACATCGAAGAAACAACAGGGCTGTCTCCGACCCAATATCTTTTAATACGATCTCGTCGATAACCGCCTTCCCGGAGGCAGTTAACGATGTCGGTTTCCAGTTGTTGTGTGTCTTCAGTATCCATGCTATTTGATCTCTTGAGGTTGGGTTGAGTTGTTTAAGTTTAGTGAAGGGGCATCCTTGTACGTACCCTTGTGTCCTGTTATTTCGCTTAGGAGTGAACACTGCTCCGGCAACGAAAGGGTGCTTCCTCCGTAGTATTTCAGTAGCTTCTTGAAGCTCGGCTCTGAGAGTTTGTTCAAGTTCCCGTGCAGAGCTTTCATTAAAATACCATCCATGTTCTTCTTGTTTCTGTAGTATTAGGGCGACCTGATGTTCTAGTTTGACCCAATCAGGTAAGGGTGGAAATGTTGACATAATTTTCTTGTAACGATTGTATCTTGTTCACAATAGTCCTCCATCTCCTTGCTCCAGTGCGACCAGTCGGAAGTCTCTCCAAAGTTCCCTTTGTATTCTCCCAATCTGTGGCCGTAGGACTCCAAAGAGTGGCGACCATAAAGCTTGGTTGGCATACCTTCTACCTTACGCTTGCGATCTACTTCAAGCATATCAGGATGGTATAACCTTGATAATAATAATGTATCTATGATGCGTCCCTTTGGTTTAAAGAAAGGGTAACATTCTTGCAACACCGGAATGTCAAAGCCGATGATGTTGTGTCCAATGATAGTGTCTGCATCCATGAGGGCAGTAACACCTCTAAGTATGGGTTGGGCGGAGCCGGTATCATTGAACCTTTCAGTCTCACCAGTCTCATAGTCGAGAATGACGAGGCAGTGTATCTCAGTTTTTTCTGCGTCGAGTGGTGTCGTTTCCAGATCGAACAGGAGGGTAGTAGGTTTTGTCTCTGAATTTGGCACGTTGTTTTGCTCTCCTAGTAGGTGGGTTAGGTTTAAAAATCTGTAGCTGGGTTAAACTCAGCTGTTTCGGTTGGTTTGTTTTCATAAAATTGACATGTGGATAAATCATAACTCAGTTGTGTAGCGACTCCGACTTCTCCTGAGAAACGGTTTTTAAGGACTCGCAAAGTTGTGAGATTAGCGTCAGCCTCTCCTTGCTGGTCACGTTCCAAAGCGATGACCGAATCGCTGAGCTGAGCAATCGAATGAGATCCACGTAGTTGTCCGAGGGATACACGTCCTCCCTCCTCGTGCGAATTATTGTCACTGTTTGTCCTCCTTAAATGTGAAACTAGAAATAGTGCTATGCCTGTTCGCTCTACCAATGACCTGAGTTTCGTCATTGTTGAGTCGATCATGCGTCGCTCGTCTCCATCGAGTCCGCTTAATAATATACTAAGATGATCGAGGAATATAATACGACACTCCAGTCCACTGGCAAGGTATTCGATCCTATTGTAAATAACGTCAGGGTCAAAGCTACCAAACCCATCAAACAGAAAAACATTCCAGTTTGATAGAGTATCATTGAAAGCAGTGGTGAGTTCTTCTCGTCCATGTTCTCCAATATGATAAGGTTTACCAAGTGCAGCAGACATCAAGCCAAGTGCTGTACGTTTGTTGTTTGCCTCAAGCTCAAGTATGCCAACAGTCTCTCCTTTCTGTAGAAGATCAGCAGCAATAGCCCTGACCAAAGAGGTCTTACCACTACCTGACCCGGCTGTGAGCGTAGTCAACTCACCATACCTGATGCCATGTAGTTTATCGTTGAGCCCCTCGAATGGGTACTCATGGTCACAGGTTTTGGTAGGCTCTGTGACTAAGCCTAATAGGTTTTTACCATCTACGATGCCGTCTGGCCTGTAGGGTTTTGCATCCCATATTGCACGTCTTATTGCTTCTTGGTCGTTAGCTTGGAGTGCATCGCTTGCATCCTTGTAAGCATCGAGTCTAGCAATCTTAACGCGGCCGGCTGGGAGTATGCTCGAGGCAGATTCAACGGCCTCACGCCCTGCTTCATCGTTGTCGAAGAACAGGACGATCTCTTGGTAGCCTTGCAAGAAGGGTATGGCTTTTTGTAAGTCCTTTCTTGCTGCTGCCGCACCATGAGGAAGGCTGACCATCGGCCAACCTGACATAACTTCATAACAACTGGCAGCATCTAGTTCTCCTTCAGTGATGACAATTCGCTTGCCAGTAGTTGGAAATAGGTGTTGACCAAAAAGTGTGCTTGTAGATTGTCCTTCATAGTGAAAGTCTTTTGACTTAGTTTTAATTTTGAATCCAGCAACGACCCCATCGTCTGTGTAATATGGGAAACGTAGGGTGTTACCGTATCTGTATATTCTGTAGAAGCTGTTGGTTGCTTCACTGATTCCTCTTTTTTTAAGGGCTTCTGCTTCTCCGAGGAACCTTGCTGTGGTTCTGTCATTTATCATTCTGGGTGTATTATTGTCCCCGTCTGCCGGGGTGTACGTCTGGCACGAAAAGCAGAACGCGTGGCCGTCAGAGTAACGTGAGTTAGCATCTGACGAACCACAATTATCGCACGGCTCATGTGCCACAAATTCTGATTCTGTGTTCATGTTAGCCAATCAATGGGGATTGCGTGTACTGCCGCCCACTTGATATTGTGTTTTTCACACCACTGGGCGTATGTGGTCTTGGACTTTTTACTTATCTTGTTGAAGGGTGCTTGGAATACCATACGTACGTCAAGGTCTGGGTTGTCACGAATGACAGCCAATATCTTGCGTCGATCTTCAGCATCCCAATACCCCTTCGTTTCAAGACAGACGCCATTAGGTAGTATGAAGTCAGGCGTGTAGTGATGTTGTATTGTATACGCGACCTTGTGTGACTCATACTCCCATGACACTCCAATCTGGTCTAGTAGTTCAGCAACGCTGACCTCTAGCTTAGATTTAAAAGTCGTCTTCTTCTTCAAGCTTATGGTTGTGGTTTTCGTCTTCTGGTGCAGCAGGGCCTGTGGCTCTGAAGCCCTCAGTCTTACCGAACAAGTCAGCTACAGCCTCTTCGTCCATGCTGTCTGTGTCTACGCCTGCTGCTGATCCTTTGATCTCGACGACTTGTACGCCGACAAGCTTGAGTGAACTACCATAAGTAACTCCATCTTTCAAGATGTATGGCTTTTGGAAGAAGCCTAGCTTTACAGTTGAGCCACCGTAGATAGGTGTCTTTGCATCTGTAACTGGTGATCCTTCTGTGTCAACAACAGGTGGTTTCTTGTCCTCTCCCCATGAGAACTTGATCTTGTATTTACCATCAGCTACCTCTTCCCATGGTGTAGGCTTGAGTGTAGCTCTCTTTGGGTTCTTTAGTTTGGACTCTGCCCATGCAAGGACAGCTTTCCTTTCAGTCTCCAGTGCTTCAACCATATCCTCTCCTACAATAGCAGCGAGGGAATAGCCGAACTTACCGGGCTCAAGTATGGCTTGGAAGCCTTCTAGTTTTACTTCGTCTGTGACGTGTACGTTTTTGCTCATAATTAACAAAAGAAATAAGTGGATTCAATAACCGTCTCTGGCTGTAAGTCGCCAACGATCGGTGGTTCTGTCTCTGCCTGTATCTGACTGGCAAAGGTGTTGAGATAGTCATGTTCTGCAAAGAGAATCATGTACGTCTCCCTTATTATAGCACTGAGTTTATCCATATCGCAAGCTCTGCTTAACACACTGTCATGTATTAGTGCTATCGGCTCGTCAAATCTCCGTAACGCAAGGTGTAACAGGCTTGCATCAAGACTATGGATCAGGTTAGGTGCAGTAGCCGCCTTGTGCCTGCTGATGTCGACCTCCTTCCCGTCCTCTACTGCAACGGATAAGTCGCAACGACCTAAAAGCTGTAGTTGTATACGTTCTACTTTCTTTTTGAAGTACCGCTGTCTAACCACAAAGCCCGAAGGGGTCGTCCATTCTATGTAGCTCTCTCCTCTACGTATAGTCTTACCAATCTCATTCTCGATCCATCTCATAACTGACATTGGCCCGGGCACAACAGCCCCCATAGCCGAACGAACTGATTGAACGATCTGAGTGAGGTCATCCTTGTCAACCTCGACACCCTTCTCTTTGAGTGCGTCTTTGATATACGACCTATTGGAGAAAGGTTTAGCGTTGTATGGTATAGTCATAACAGTACGCTTTACACATTTACGATCCCAGACGGAACGGTATTTCTCTGGAATGTAAGGCTGTGCAACCTTAGCGACCACAGCATAGGCATCTTGTGGTCTTTCTGATGGTACTACATTCACCAACAGTGCAGTTGATCTGTCACGGGCTAAGCCTGCAAGTATCTGCAACCCTGAGCAAGTGGCATCTGTAGCAATAGGCAACGAGGTCTGTGTTCTATCTCGAAGTATACAACAATGATAGTACTCCTCACATGCAGCCAAGAATAACCATGGCTCGTCTGCACCCTCCCAATCACCTAGATTAGTAAACGGGTCAGTCGCAACGCGTGAGACAAGTGAGACATTGTTGTGTGTCCAGCTGAGTCTCTCTTGCATAGTAGACTTATCTAGACCATATGTAGTAGCAACTTGAAAGGCTAGCCAATCCTCACAGCTCGATTCGGATACACTCGCAGGCTCTGCAAACTGTAGTAAAGATTTACCAAAGTCTGTGTCCTGTGGTGTAAGGAACGCTGGTATTGGATAGGCCCGACCTCTGTAGTCAAATGACCATGGTATATAGAACTCTCTGTCTTTGAAGCGAGCGACAGCTTCCATAGTCATACGTGTGCGACAGGATCTCTTGAACTCTGCTGCTCTCTTGTTCATAACCTCTGCCGCTGATCTGCGATACGCCTTTCTCGACTCTTTGTTAGTCTCGATGTCAACTGGTTTGGGTGGGAGGTCATAATGAACAATCGGTAGAAACTTACCCACACTTATACCTCTCTGTTGTAACAGCTCCGCAGTACGGACGATAAAGGGATTTAACCTATATTTAACTTGCTGTATTTTGTTCAGAAAAGCGAGTGGGATTTCCCCCTGTATTAGTGCGTGATCGCCGCGTCGAACGAGCTCATGTCCGTGCATCACCTCATTAAGAATATATCCGCCGACTTGCTCGTTAGACCAGTCGCGTGGAGGCACTAGCATCGGCCATGCTAACGGGCTGAAAAGCTCTGCATTTGCCATTACTTCATCCTTGATGTCCATAAACTCAGCTGTTGGAGCTATGAACACAGTGGTCTTACGGCCTGTACGAAGGCGTTGCTTGTAGAACCAGCCACTTGATTCCATGATACAGTCGAGTAACCAACCACCTAGCTTGGTGCGTATGCTTGCACTCCAAGATGTCCATGGTGTAACCTTAGCTCTGTTCATCAGCGTCCTGATAACAACTAGCTTCTGGTGTGTACCACAGGCTTTGTGCCAGTAGTTGTCCTTGAGTGTTTTGAGTAAAGCCGGTGCATGATGCTCGTAATGACGCATGTGGCACTCGTCTTCGATAGCTTTACCTATCATGGTGCATATGTTGGTAGCAGTATTGCAGCCATCCTTGTAACCAAAGACATTATCAAATGTAACCTTGCATGCGATAGCAGCCGCAGCTAGTGCTTCGATACTTGCGAGGTACTGGTGTATATCTTTGAAGGCAGCTCCATACTTACCTTGATGTATTTTCTTGTTGGTATTCTCAATACGTGCAACTACGCGTGGTAGTAGTGCATCAATAGAAGATATACCGTACACTGTAGCAGAAGAATACTGCTGTTGTTCTAGCTTGTAGGTTTGATCTTGTAGCCGTTTAAGACCTTGCTTAATCTGTGACCTTTCTAAGTTGACCTGTTCCGTGATTTGGTCTTGCGTTATATGTGTCTGCGAGTTCATCTTGCACCTGTGCTAGTAAGTGTTTACGTACTTCCTCATAGTGAGGATGTTTGGGGCTAAGCATCTGTAATGCTTGGTTATAATATGTGTACACGTCTGATGGTGGTACTTCGTGTGTTTTAGACATAGTTCTCCTTGTCTTTATCTGTAATGTATTTATCTGGTTTCATAAACGAGACGTAATCATGCGTACATACAGTGAACTCAGAGTCCATGTCCTTGAGTATCTTGTTGACTCTCTTGGCGGCTGCTGCTTTAGAGGTGTATATATACTCTGTAACCTTGTCAGTCTCACAGTTACGTGCTCGTATCATGCAGAAGACAGAGGTTGGAAACTCCCAGCCGTCCATCTTCCACTCCATAAACTCGTCATAGTCCATAGGTATGAACAATGAGTCAGGTGCATCCTTGATGGCTTGCCAGTTGTTTGGGTAGTATTTCATAATTTCTCCTTGATTCGTTTAACGTCTTTAAGTTTGCGTCCATAGTATATTCTAGCTATGTCTGCTGATTTGAACGCAGCCTCTTCATCATCTGTAGCATATACAGGAAAGAGTACGTCGTTGTCCATAGTGGCTCTGTATAGTATGTAAGTCATGTGCGTCCTTAGTATGATTGTGATTTGAGTTTAGCCACAAGCTGCTTGGCACGTTTTTTAGCTGCACGTAAGGCTTGTGGTTTCTTACGGCCTTTAGTGTTCTTACGTTTGGGTATATCGTAGCATATCTCAGCTATCTCTTGCTCTGTTAGTTTCATAATGCTATGTATGGGTAGTGGCGTTCACTATACTTCATAGGGTAGTGATAGTCGACAAACTCATACTGTAAAGTATTACAATGATTCTCTGCATAAGTCTCAGCATCCTTGCGGCTCTTGACTATGTCAGCATCAACGTCTAGCTTGATAAGTATGTACAATGGTTTGACAACTCTGGTCTTGTTGCCTGCCCATGTCTCGGGTGTGTCGTCTCTTGTCATCATAAGTACCCCGCTATCTCACAGCCGGGCTCGTCGTAGAACCAAGAAACGGACAAGTCAGGGTACAGTTCTCTCATGGCATGGCATACAGCTTCTGGCGGACACCATGCTGTGTTGAATGTAACCTCGAGCTCGTCAGGGTCATCATCTGTAACCTCGACATCATACGCATCCCACTTGGTATCCCAGTTCTGCAAACGCCAGTCATACCAACGATCATCAGCCCTGTCTGTTGACTTGAACCATGGCATGTGGAATGGGTTATCAGATGCAGGCTGCGTTGGTAGCTCACCATCCTTGTTTGGTGTAGTAGCCCAGTCTGGTTCTGGTATGAAGTGAGTAAAGATCTTCTCGTCCTCGAATATACTCTTGATCTTGGCAATCTGAGCACGAGTCTCGTCTGTGTCGTTGCCAGAGCCATAGACAGTGACTCTGTTGTGACAATGGTTTGGCATGATTATCTCCTGTATTATTTGTTGTATCTAGCTTGTATTTTAGCGAAAGCTTCGTTCTCTACTATCATAGCATAGTTTGCATCATCTGCAATCTTTGACAATAGATTCTGTAACAATTCGTTTTCTCCTTTTGATATACCTACGATTCTGCCTGCTTTACCTCTCTTTGTAGATGGTAGCTTAGCTGCTTTCTTGGTAGGTACAAGTGGCTTGTCTGCTGATGGTGCTGACATAGCTGCTTCTGCTTTCTCGATAGCTTCCTTGATCTCGTCAACTTCTGACTTGTCGTTGCTGAAGTCGAACGCTGGTAGGTCGTTGTTGTAGTTGATGTCTGTTGATTTAACTGTTGTCATGGTAAAATAAATGGTGGTTTGCGTGATGGTTTACGTAGGTAGTTAGAGGATACCCAGCCTTTAGTGTTTAGGTATATTTTGTATGCAGTAATACTACTGATACTGGTATCGAACTTGATGTGTTCGGGCATGGCACGTGTGAACTCTGTGTGTCCACGCCATGCATCATAGATAGTAGCATCCTTGTACATGGATTCGTATATAAGCTCTGCCTCGATCATTGGCTTGTAACAGGCATGCACCTTGTCAAAGCGATATGTGTACTCGTCGCACAGTGCAAACCCATGATAGATAAGCCAAGCTAGATTACAGGGATTGTCAGCAGCCCAAATGGTGCATGGATGGTTGCGGAAAGCACCTCGTTCAGTCTTGTACGGCTCACCATTGGCTCTGTGTAGTACACCTGTGTCATAGTACCACGGACTGTAGATAACTGATAGCATCTGAACAGTCTCGAGTGGCATCTTGACTACGTGCTTGTCGGGCAAGTTGATTGCTGACTGCACTGGATGTTGATGTGTAACAAATATATTCATACTATTATAATAGCAAAATTTTAGACTTTGGACAAGTGATTGTCAGCAAACCAAGATTTTTTCTGGTGCTTGTAATCTAGTAAGTGTTGCTCCTTGATGTTATTGTACACACGTTGGCAACAGTCTGTCCATGTATCCTTCCATATCATCCAGTCATAGGATAATAGTATAGGTATCATGTCTTTGTCGTCTATGTATGTATTAAATGGCATTTGTTTCCTCCCTCAATATAAGTTTATCTATCTGTGTGTTGATGTTCTCCTTGATGAACTCAAGTCTCTTGATGTAGTCCTTCGGATAGAATAAGGTAATGTCTCCTTCATTCTGTTCTACGAGAAACTTAAGTATATTTTCTAAGACTAGCTGTCCTTGTTTCATAATGGTATTTGCTCCCTTTGTATGATGGTTAAGAGTTCGTTGACCTCCTCCTCTTTAAGAGAATGTCTTTTCTTTTTGATGTAAAAGAGTGCATCAAAGACCAGAATCTCAAGGTTACGTCTTTGAATGTCTGTTAGTTCAATCTTAGACATCTTGTAACTGCTTCTTCCTGTGTGCTAGGTCTATTCTTAAGACCTCGTCTTCTATCTCCTTACGAGACATCTCATATAAGCCATTCTCTGTGGCAAGCTCACGTGCAACTAAGTCAATGTATAAGTATAGCACGTCCTTGATGAACTCCCATTGGTCAGCGTCTGTCTTACCTGACTGGTTGTAGCAGTATTGCATGAAAGCATAGGCTTTGAATACCTCCTCGTCAGCATCAAGTAATTCATGGTGCATACCTTCATTATGCTCAGCATAGAATGTAAGCACTTCGTCCCTTGTCTTATGATGCTTTGCCTTTCTCCACGCACTGCAACTGATGATGTCCTTGACGTCAAGTGGATTATATGTATCCATGATAGCTTTGTAGGCTCTTTCCATTGGGCTTGTCATACTTCTTCTCCTTGCTTGTTGAATGATTTGTTTATGTTTGGTACGTATAACACGCCGTCCGCCTTGAGGCAAGACAACATGATATTAAACCAATGATTGTTGGCTGTGTGCTGGTTGTGTGTCAGCCCTGTGTAGTGCTGTTGTGACCATTGTATCATGGCATTTCCTCCGATAATTTGAATACTGCGTCCCTAGCTCCTTGACTGAAGGATAGTAGGTACGACATCTCTGCACGTGTGAGCTTGTTGCTGAGTCTGAACTGCTCCCACGCATCCTCGTACTTGTTTGCGATTCCGTTTGCTTTGTAATTTAACATTATATAAACTCCTAAGTGTTTTGTTCTGTCCATGTGCTGCCACATGATATACAGGCGTCATCGCCCTCGCTGTTGGTTTGACCACATTCTTGGCAAGTCCAGTCATCTATGTATTCCATGTTATATAAACTCCATGCTTGGTGTGATAAATAGACCAACAGCGTCTTGGTTGAACATGTCCTTGTATAGCCATGCAACCTTCTCAACTGCGTCCCTGTTGCCTGTGTCAATGCTGACTATCTTGGTATCTTCGAGGTCGGACTTCCATGTTCCCACTGCGTCCTGTATGGTATAACCGTCAAAGTGTGAGTCAAGCACCTCCTTGCAGTACATCTCCCAGTCAAGGTCAGACACGTATCCGTCCTTGCCAATACTGCGTCCATATGTTAAGTGATGTAGCATAGCTGCGTCCTTTGTTGATTGTGATGATTGTTGTTTATTAGTCTCATACCTCTATTATAGCAAATCATTGTGAGAATGACCTGATATATGTGAGAATGAACATGAGTCCAATGAGACTGATTGTGAATGAGTGTGAGTCTCATAAGATCCATACAAGACTCACTAAATATATTTTCCATATTAATAAAAACTAATAACATCTCCATTAGGTTTGTATATAGTTGCTTTCGTTGTGTATTCACTAAGTTCAGCATTTAATAATGCATTTGCAATATGTTGTTCATTACATTGTTCAAATACAATATTATCTGTTATGTATTCTTTATACTCGTCAGGTTCTAATCGCATTGTAACTACATTTTGTGTTTCATCATCTAATGATCTTTCATAAGGTAAACCGATTGCATCTAGTAATTCTTCACAATCTATATCTATTTCTAATTTAACTACATAATTAACTATCTTGTCACAGTCTTTTAGTTTATCAGCTTCTAAAGCTTTGCTAATAATATTAGCTTCGTATTCTTGTTGATTCATAATTAACCTACTTTTTTGTGTAATTTGTTTGTATTGTTATTTGTTTTGATAAACTTACTCTTACGATTATAATTAATAGTTGAAGGTAGTTGAGAATAAGTTACAGTCTTGCATTGATTCTCTAACTGTTCAATCTGTTTGTATAATGTTTGATAATAAGATAATGATTTCATTTAAGCAACCTCCAATGATAGTTGATGAATAAAATTAGTACCGTTAACTTGTAAGCCTAGCATTTGTAAAGAAATTAAATCATTCTCTGTTAGTGTTTTTTTACCAGTTAAAGATTGTAAAGCTTGTGCTTGACATTCATCTGTAACATAGTGTAATGTTCTACCGAAGGCTGTCTTAGGTTGAGTCTTGATGTTAGTCATGGTTGGTTCTCCTTTGCTCTTACACTATTATTATAGCATTATTATCCTGAGACTGTCATTAGATTTGTCCGTTCCCATACATCTAATTTGAGTCGCACATGATTGTGAATCTCAGTCTGATACGGCTTGATACTGTCTTGATACTGGAACGCCAACAGATCGCGTCTCATTCACCACACAAGTCTAATGCGTCCATGTTGCGGATGATTGTGATGTATCATATGTACTTGACCTGTCTCAGCCTGCGTCTAACGTGTGGTACGTCCTTGTTGCGGTGAGACTCATGCAACTCACGCGACTCAGTGAGACTCAAACGCTGTATTATAGCAAGACCCATGTGGGGATTCTGCGACCTGTATACGTCGTATAACGACCTCTCAAATTTTTACCATTTTTTAACGGATTTGATACCCGAAACTAAGCCGGTTACACTCGCTACCTACACAATGCCAGAAATATGGAGGTTTATCCGTCACGTTAAACTCTCTTAAGGTAATTCCTTTATCATCATAGTCAGTGATGATCTGTTTTGTTTCTGGATCTCTATATCTAAAGAATGATTTTTTATCCTCAGATGCATATGTAATGTAAAGCCTCTTAACAGGCTCCAAACAGTTTGTATGCCATCCCATATAACCAGTTGGTGGGTACAAAAAACACCCGCTTGGAATTACATGGTTACTCTTTACTAATCTTTGTACTTCTTTAAGTAGTAATTTAGTAAATTTCATATCAAATCTTTTAATATTACTATCATCTTTAGTAAAGTTAATAGGATTATCAAAACATTCTCTTTCTAAACACTTCTGCCAATTAGGATTAAACTTATAATTCTTATTATAGGATTCTGTTATACACTTATTGATTAAATCTTCTGTAAGTACTTCTTCAAGTATAGATTTATCATAAGGATTCCTTTTCATAGTCGGTTTAGTGGTGGTTATGGGTAGTAGATAAAGGAATATCAACTCATATGATATTAGGTACAAGAGAGCAGTCCACCCTTCTGCTCCCCTGTATAAGTGCGTGATCGACCTAACGCCAGTTATAGCCTGTGTGGTCGTGAGTATCTAGACCCCTAGCTTCTCTTCTCTGCTCTATATCCATACCCATTACAAGGTGATTTGCACTTGCTTGAGGGTCATCTAGGAACTCTTCTAGCATTATATCCCATTCTTCTTGCTTTCTAATGGCTATTTGTTGCTCTGCACTGATGGAAAGGGCATCTGTGAAGTATTTTACCCCCTGTGCAAGACAATCTAGCCTATCATCGTGTTTTACTGCCCGTTTTTCACGGCACATACGACTCATTTGGTAAAATAACATATAGAGAAGACGTTGTTCGGGAGCTTCTGTCGGGTTACTGTTGTAATCCCAGTCAATGACCCCACGATCCACAATGAGACGATGCTGGTTAAGCACAGGTTCAAGAGAATCAATAATCCTGTCTTCTTTCCTAACATTTGCTCGTACTTCTTCAATATATATCGCCTGTTTTGTCGTTTGTAGATGTTTTTTAAATAATTCACCAACGATTCCGTCTCCAAAGTTAGTTTCTACTACAAGTGAGCTGACACCATACTTTCCACACCCCTCTAGGATGTCTAAGAGCGTAGTGTCGCTGTATCCATCTCTGTAAGCCCGCATTTCATGTAAATAGATGAACCCGTTTCGCTGTGATAAATAAGCAGCGGTCGTTTCGTCAGAGCCTCTACCGGAGGGATCGACAGAGCAAATGGTTTCTGTGTATCCACTCCACTCCCCACTAAGTTGCATCGGAGAGTAAAAGTAATCTCCGGGGAGTCCGACGCTTGGTGCGTCTTTAATGACATTGGATGGGTCTGAGCACCATACGACATTTTCGGGTGCAGTAGTAGGGTTGACGCTAGTAATAACGAGATCAGCCATCTTAAGTGGGAATTTCGCAGCGTCCGAAAGAGATGTATCAAGTTGAAATTGTAATAGGTAGTTTGATCTGCCCATCGAAGCCTCTCGCTCCAATAGGTCTTCGTCTGAGAATCTATCATCTGTAGGAGTCCATTCTTCGGCTCCCTGTTCGATGTCCTCCTGTATCTCAAAGGCTAGCAGCCCTTCGTATTTAGGCAGCTGCTTTTTTCTTGGGTATCTTGCAGGCCAGACCAAGGGCTTGTAGTTACGCTCAGCCAACCTACGGTAAATAGTAAAAGTAGTCTGAGGAGTCCCGAGATACATAATACGGCTATCACTTTTTGGTGTGAGGATAGATTCAGCTTCCGTACATAGTTGTAAAAGTTTTTCACGCATGAACTCCGTTAAGCTGTTACCGGGAACTTCTACGTCGTCTAGGATCATCAGGTCAGCACGAGATCCTGTCAGCTGTCCGGTAATACCAACTGATTTGACTGACGGTGCTTGGTGTGGGCTACAGTTAACATCAAAGCTTATCCTTGACCATCTACTGTCGTCTGACTTGGGCTGGAGGTGGCTTAACCAAGGTGTGTCTATAATGAGTTTCTGTAGAAAGATAGACATGTTGTCTGCACGTTCTTTCGATGCAGAAATAATCATAACCTTTCTTTCTGGGTCGTTAAATAATGTCCATAACACGAACGCACCAGTAATCCAGCTCTTACCTACACCACGAAACGCCTGCACTTGCAAACGCTTCGGGCCATTCTGTAGGTAGTCCGCTATTGCGTACTGTGCCCTCGTAGGACTAGGCAAGTCTAGCTGTGACCACAATGCCTGTAGAAACAGCTTAAAATCTTGCTGTAGTAAAACTAGGGAATTTTCCATTTTTTCAGTTTATATCAGGATCTTTCTTATATTTCTGTTGATTTAGTTTAGTTCTTGCCTTTTGTTTCTTCAATGCTAATCTATCTAGAACATCATCTAAAAGATTATCTGGCATATCTTCAAATAAACCTGTTTGGCCTGCTCCTTGGTTCTGCATACGTACATCAAATGTATCTAGTATTCTTCTCATTTCTGATGCAGTAACTCCTTTATCACCAAACTTTTCTTCTATCTTACGTACTAACTTTTGGAAAGACTTTTGACTTTTAAGAAGCTGCTCACTAAATAATATCTTATCTATATCAGCTGGTTTTGCACTTGGAAGAGCTTTGTGTATAAGAGCAATATCTTCAATTAAATTATCAAAGTTTCTTGTAACGTATTTACCACCAGCTATGTTTGCAGATACTCTAGCACTATAAGTTTTACCTCTTATTTGAGCCATTTTTAACAAACCTTTATCTAATAAACGTGCTGTAGTTTTCATTACTTCAGCATAGTCTGTAGCGTTCGCAGCTTCAGCTACAGTTCTGTAAACATTTTGTGCTTGTTCAGATATCGCAGCTGAATCAGCCACAATACGTGCCAGTTCATCAGCTTTTTGTAATCTAGCACTATCACTAGCGTTCATATTTGCTAAAACATCATCTGTAAAAAATTTACGTCCGTCTCTTCCTATAGCATCATTTAAAAAAGCGTGTGCAAGGTAATGAGGTGAGCCTACATCAGATGTACCACCTATCAAACGTACAAAGTTTCCTTCTTGTCCTCCAAGACCTTTTGTATATTTAGCAAATACATCATTAACTTGTTTGTACATAGGGCTACCAAAACCTAAATTATCGTATATACCCATGATACCTTTTAAAGCTGCTATGTGGTGTGTATTAGATGCATCCATACGGCCTACTGTTCCTCTACCAGTTAATCCAAGTAACTCTGCTGCGGGCTTAAAGGTTTTTTGCATTATAGCTATATCAAAATTTTTAAAACCTTGTGCTCCTATCTCAGTAGGTACACCTTCAAATATTCGACTCATTTCTGTTTGAAACAGCTCTAAAAACTGTCTACCATCTTCTCCTGACCCTTTAATACTTTTTTGAAATAAATCATAATTAAATACTAAAGCTCCGCCTTCGTTTTGTTCTATATATTGAGGTATTCTACTAGCTGCTTTTTTAATTCTAGCATAGTAAGGGTTGGCCGGATCAAGTTTAGCTGTTCTAAGAGTTAAATCAGCTAAATCTATACGATTACCTTTACCAGCTGGGTTCACTTTTGCAGCTGCTACTGTACCTACACCTTCAAATATTCCAGAATCAAAAGGTATGAAATTTTTGCTGTCAGCTCGTTGCCTTAAAGCTTTAAATATTGCTGGTACGTCTTCAGCAAAATCAGCCGTAGCTTGAAATGTACCTCCAGCTACGCCTCCAAATAAAGTTCCAGCAGCAAGTGTTTCAGCATCAGGAAAGTCTCCTGTATCTATTAAAGATTCGCTTGTGACTGCTGTTGCACCTGTAGCAGCACCTTTACGAGCAGCTTTAGCTATAGATCCTTGAAGGGTTTTTGCGTTAACACCTCCGGGTACAAGGCTTAATCCCGATGCAGTTATTAACTCACCTAAACTAAATTCAGTGCCTCTTATTCTTTGTGCAAAATAATTTATAATAGCACTTAACCCTGCATTAGATACACCATAGGCAACTCTAGCAAACGGTATAGGTGCCCCTAATAACGGTGTTGTAACTTTGTCTAAAGCGATATTTAAACCAGTTTCAAACGCAATAGACTGAGCAAATTTTGGATTACCAAACTCGTCTTCCTCTGCATCGTTTGGTATTATTTCACCAGTACGCATGTCAGTGTCAGGAGGTGTTGTTCCTGTAATCTGCTCACCACCTTTAAATACTTGGCCGGGTGAGTTAGTTAACGTATTACCTTCAGCATCAGTTGGTGTTTTTTTGTTTCTTTTTTTAAATTCTTGTGTTCTTTTTTCTTTTTTACCTTTTTTAAGTCTTTGAAGTTCTTTTTCGAGAGTGCTCGGGTCTTGAGGGTCATAACTTTCTTTATAAGCCTGATTGATCTCTTCTTCCGAAGCACCACCTGTTACATCATCTTCTTTACTCATTGTATATGTGATAGTATGGTTTGTTCTCGGTCGGTTACACCGAATCGGCCACGCATCCAGTTAAGCCAGTCAAGGCTACCTTTCTCCTGATTGCATCTGGTACACGAGGGTACAACATTCCTCGTAACGCTTTGACCACCCTTGCTCTTAGGCCGTACATGGTCGATAGTAAGGTTGTGTAGTTCATAAAATCCTCCGCAATAAACACATTGACAATTAAAATGCTCTTTTATAGCTCTTCTCCATAGTCTCTTTGACTCTGAACTTGTCATGGTTATTAAGTTGTGTAAGTAGTAATCAGGTGTTGGTAGTAATGGGGTCATTTCTTACGGCTTTTTCGGTTAATAGACGGCTTTTGTGTTCTGCCCTTGGTTGTGCTACCCTTATAATGTGCGGCATCGAGGCCGTCACGGTTGCCATATGTACCAAGTTTCTTATTAAGTTTGTTCGCATTAACTCGTATTGCTAACCCTTTGGGTGTTTTGTTGTATCTTGCCTGCTGCTTACGACGTTTAGCCGCAGCTTTAGGGTTTTTCTTGTAATAACTAGAAGTTTTTGCCATAGACTTTCCTCTTGACTAGCGATGGATCAACAGTTGGGATGATTTTGTTTAGCTTATCAAGGGGGCTGCCTTCGTAGGCAACACCCGTTATATCATTAGTCTTTAGCCAGTCAGCGGCTGCTTTTAAATCCTGTGTGGTAGCTTCACCACTACGTATTCTGCGTAGAAAATCCTCTGTTACAAGGTAGTGTAGTTCGTTAAAACTTTCCTCGGTAGCCTTCTTAGGTATTACCCTTGGATTTGTCATTCGATTCCTAGTCCTTTTTTAACTATAGCTAGTGCTTTATCGTCTAGGTCGTTATCTGTTTGCTCGACAAGCTTTTCTAATAAGTCTACGACGAAGCCTTTAAACTTGTCACTTTTTAAAAAAGCCAAAACGATTGGTTTTAGAATTGCTAGCATTTTCTTTAGGTAGTAATGTTTGTATTGGTACTATATCTTGGCACAGGTGGGCTACACGTGTACCGGGGCGTATAGTAAACCCCCTCTGTTGCAGCTCTGCACACTTCAACGCTCGTACAAGCTCGAAGTCTAGCTGCATTTTTTCTTCCTGACGTTTAGCTATTTCTCTACATTGTCTAAGACCTTTTCTGTCCAGTGGCACCATAAAGTTAATCTGGAATCCCCAGTTCTCACTTATGACGTATCCATCTGGATCTACAGGCTCAGTATCATTACCCATGTAAAACGGGCTAAAAGTCATGGTTGACCCATTACATGCGATGTTTGGGCCGTAGTTTTGACGTGATGACGCACCGTTGTTTTGAAACTGTACGGCTTGGTTAGTCACGTTTCCTGTAGCTGCTGCCACAGGGTTAGAAGTATTGTTAGTCTCAGCGTACGTTGGTGCTACTGTGAGAATACAGAGAGCGATGTAGTAGTAGAGTTTATTGTGTAGTTTGTTGTGGTATCCCACTGCTCTACTAAACCAGCTGCTCTGGTTGTTGTCTCTAGTGTCCATGGTAGGGTAGTATCAGTTACTGTAAAGGTTGTACCAGTGCCGGATATGTCCGCAGATGGTGTAACATTACTGCCTGACCATGTAGACACTTCGGCCCCAAATATCTGTTTTTGCGTAACTTCTGTTATAGATTGAGTTGTCGTTGTTGTACTGTTCATAGACCCTGTTGTAAACTGGGGCGTAACAGTATTTGCTCTTGCAACTGCGGGTGACAACAGAGCTAAGAGAAGAATCCATTTCTTCATACTTTTGGTTCGTCTTGTTTTTTCATCATTGGACAAGAAGTTGGCTTATTACCATTGTTCTTACCTGTAGTAAGCCCGAATGTGGCTAGAGCCCCCGTAAAAATCGAAGCGACGAAAGTTATATCGCTATTGCCAGACTTCTTGATCATTGGTATTTCTACATAATTTAAGGTAATAATGAAACCAGACCATATCACTACAGCTAAGCGTACGATTGCAGCCAGTATAGCCATC
>CEUK01186604.1_pt1 | contig 24518 bp, 23 predicted proteins | sample 356451 | NCBI WGS metagenome assembly CEUK01 (sample SAMEA2622843, study PRJEB7988) | marine metagenome | isolation source: saline water (ENVO:00002010), including
TAATAAAAGGAAAAATAAAAACAAATAATTATATTTTTGAGGAGGATTTATTAAGACAAGAGCTAAAAGATTTAATTGAAGCAGGTTTAAGTTTATCAGCGGCCTCTAAATATATTGCCAAAAGATATAATCTTTCAAAAAGATCGATATATAATTTAGTTAAATAATTTAATTATAATTATATGACTTTATTTATAAAAAAATTTTTTTTCACTTTGTTATTAAACGGGGGATTACTTATTGTATTATTTATTGGCATTCAAAATAATAACGATTGGGAAAAAGTACATTTTTTAAATGATGAGAGTATTGAATTGCCAATAAGTTTTATAGTAGGTTCTGGTTTCATACTTGGTTCAATTATTGGCTCAATAATACCCATAGGAAGATTATTAAACAAAAAATAATCTAAAGAGCTATCAGCTTATCATCACAAATAATTCTTGAAATCCCTTTGGATATAAGTTGAGGCGCAACTATCTTAAATACATTCGTATTTGGAACTTTAATTACTTTTTGATCTTTCATACATTCTTTCTTTGCTATTTTTAAATCAACATATATTTTTATAGTTTGTCTACACAAATCCTCTGTGGGTAAAAATTGCCATTCAGGATAATCTTTAAGATACTTTATTTGCAATTCAATCTTTTTATCAATAATCATGTAGAGGGGGGAAGGAAATTCAAATTTTGAAATTGGTTCTGACGATATTTCAATTTGCTTCTCAAAATTTCCTTCACCCTCTAATGGTGGGATTTCAAAGAATTCCTCTTTAAGAGCAACTTTTTTTTCCATTGAAAATGAATTATTTAATTTCTGATTTTCTTTTTCAAAAAAAGCATTATCTTCAAAAATTAGTCCTTCTGTTTTACGTTTCTGTCTTTTTATTCTTCTGAACTCATCTTCTCCAATTTGATTCTTTAATTGTCTTGTAATAGTTTGAATAGTGAAATTAAACTGTGAGGATATCTTCTTCAATTCATATCCCTCTAGAAATAAATTTAAAATTCTTTTTTTTTCATTATCAGAAACTTTCTTAGCCACAATTTAAAATAGTACTTTTCCAAATTATATATATATTATTTTAAGATTTAATTTATCAAACTAATAAAAAATAAATTTATTTTTAACTTGATATATTTACTCATAAATTTAAAATAAACTAAATTATTTCTTTTGCTTTATTATTAGTTTTGTATAAATATTTCTTTGTTAAATTTGAAATTTTTTATCTGTGAAAGAATTTAAATCAAAACCTAAAATTATTCCCATAATACTCTCAGGGGGATCAGGCACAAGATTATGGCCTCTTTCAAGAGAATGTTATCCAAAACAATATATAAATTTAGATGAATATAATAAATTGACTCTTTTGCAAAATACATTTTCAAGATTACAAGGATTGGAAAACTTAAATGAACCAATAATAATTTGCAATGAAGAACAAAGGTTTATTGTTGCAGAACAAATGAGGGAAATAAATACCAAACCTCATGCAATTTTACTTGAACCACTAGGGAGAAATACGGCACCAGCAATAACTCTGTCTTCATTAATCGCTTCAAAAGAAAGTCAAGATCCTTTATTGTTAATACTATCTGCAGATCACTCTATTAAAGAAAATGAGAAATTCAGAGAAACATTGGCAGAAGGTTACAGTTTTGCAGAGGAAGGAAGAATAGTTACCTTTGGAGTCAAGCCTTCAAAACCTGAAACTGGATATGGATATATTGAATCTTATGATGAACTAACAGATTATAAAATCTCAAGCAATATAAAAAGATTTATTGAAAAACCAGATAAAAAAAATGCAGAAAAATTTTTTAAGAATAAAAAATTCTTATGGAACAGCGGCATTTTCTTATTTAAAGCATCTACAATCCTCAATGAATTAAAAAGATATCAACCTAAAATATTTGATTTATGTAAAAAATCTTTGGATCAATCTAAAGATGATCTTGATTTTGTAAGAATAAAATCAGATATTTTTAAAAAATGCCCTAGCTTACCTATTGATATTGCAGTTATGGAAAAAACAAATCTAGGTACTGTAATATCTCTAGATGTAGGTTGGAGTGATGTTGGGAGCTGGAATAATGTATGGGAGAATTCTCATAAAGATAAAGCAGGCAATAGTACTAAAGGTAATGTAATTATTAAAAAAGCTGAAAATTGTTACGTGAGAAGCGAAAATAGACTTGTAGTAGGTGTAGGAATTAAAAACTTAGCAATAATAGAGACATATGATGCTATTTTGATACTTGAAAAAGAATCGAATCAAGTTGTTAAAGAGATTGTCAAAGAATTAGATAAGTGTGGTTTCGAAGAAGGAAAAGTAAACAAAAAAATGTATAGACCTTGGGGAAACTATACTGGAATAGTTAATGGTGCTTCTTGGCAAGTAAAAAGATTAGAGATTAATGAGAAGGCAAGCTTATCATTACAATTGCATCACCATAGATCAGAACATTGGATTGTAGTTGATGGCACTGCCAAAATTGAGATCGATGGGGTAACATCCATACTGAAAAAAAATGAAAGTATTTATGTCCCCTTAGGTTCGAAACACAGATTATCCAATCCAGGAAAGATTCCATTAATAATAATCGAAGTTCAATGTGGCACATATTTAGGTGAAGATGACATAATAAGATTTGAAGATCTCTATAGAAGAAAAACTTTATCAAGTCAAGAAGAATGACTAAGCGTAAGAAAGCTTTAATTACTGGAATAACTGGACAAGATGGAAGTTATTTAGCAGAATTTTTACTGGAAAAGAATTATGAGGTACATGGCATCAAACGAAGATCAAGTAACTTCAACACCAAAAGGATAGATCATCTTTATCAAGATCCTCATAAAACGAATTTAGATCTAATTTTGCACTATGGAGACCTCACAGATAGCACTAATATAATTAATATTATTAAAAAAGTTTCTCCAGATGAAATATATAATCTTGGGGCACAAAGTCATGTTGCAGTTAGCTTTGAATCTCCAGAATATACTGCTAATTGCGATGCACTAGGAGCTTTGAGAATACTAGAAGCTGTTCGTTTATTAAATCTAAATAAAAAAACCAAAATTTATCAAGCGAGTACAAGCGAACTTTATGGCCTAACACAAAATATCCCTCAAAATGAGTTAACTCCTTTTTATCCTAGAAGTCCCTATGGAGTGGCTAAATTATATGCTTATTGGATAACTATCAACTATAGAGAGGCTTATAATTTATATGCTTGTAATGGTATCTTATTTAATCATGAATCAGAAAGGAGAGGAGAAACATTTGTTACTAGAAAAATAACAAGGGGACTAGCAAGAATAAATTTTGGTCTAGAGAATTGTCTTTACTTAGGTAATCTTGATGCTAAAAGGGATTGGGGGTATGCCAAAGATTATGTTGAAATGCAATGGTTAATGCTTCAGCAAAAAGATCCAAAAGATTATGTTATATCAACAGGGAGGACAGAATCTGTAAGAAAATTTATAGAGCTTAGTACTTTAAAACTTGGATGGAATTGCAAAGAAGGAGATCCTGGTATTATTTGGGAAGGAGAAGGTATAAATGAGGTCGGGAAAAGAGCCGATAATGGACAAATAGTTGTAAGGATTGATTCAAGATATTTTAGACCAACAGAAGTACATAATCTCTTAGGCGATTCCAGCAAGGCTTCCACTGAACTTGGATGGGAGCCTAAAGTTACATTAGAAGAATTAATAAAAAAAATGATAACTCACGACATAAATGAAGCCAAAAAAGAATTGATTTTAAAGAACGAAGGTTACCTTCTACCTAATCCCTTAGAAACTATTCAGAATTTAAGAAATAAGGAGTAAGGAAGATTTACATGTCATTATTAGTTAGCACTGATAGGATTTACGTTGCAGGTTCTAGCGGAATGGTTGGAAATTCATTATGCAAAACACTTGAGAATAATGGCTATAACGCAATAAATAAAAAGCTATTAAAGACATCAAGAAAAATAATTGATCTGAGGAATCTCACACAAGTTGATAACTGGTTTAATCAAAATAGGCCAAATGTTGTAATAATTGCAGCTGCCAAGGTTGGTGGCATATTTGCTAACAAAACTTACCCCGTTGATTTTTTATTAGAAAATCTAAAGATTCAAACAAATTTAATTGAAACATCGTGGAAATATGATGTCAAAAGATTACTTTTTCTTGGAAGTAGTTGTATTTATCCAAAATCCTCTAAGCAACCCATTAAAGAAGAATATTTGCTTAATGATAGTTTAGAGAGTACAAACCAATGGTATGCAATTGCAAAAATTGCTGGGTTAAAGTTATGTGAGGCATTAAAAAAACAATATCAATTTGATGCAATTTCGCTAATGCCTACAAACTTATATGGACCTAAAGATAACTATGATTATAAAAATAGCCATGTAATGGCTTCTTTAATTAGAAAATTTTATGAAGCAAAAATGAATAATCTTGATGAAGTTATTTGTTGGGGATCAGGAAGGCCACTAAGAGAATTTTTATTTATAGATGATTTTGCTGATGCTTGTTTAGATGTGCTTAAATATTGGGAACCAAATGAATACTCAGCACCAAAAAATGAACAGGGTGAATTAATTAATTGGTTAAATGTAGGGAGTGATTTTGAAATATCTATTAAAGATCTTTCTGAAAAAATTTCAGACATTATTGGATATCAAGGCAAAATTAAGTGGGATTTAACAATGCCTGATGGCACTTTAAGAAAGAAGTTAGATAATTATTATATTAATAAACTTGGCTGGAGAGCCAAAACAAACTTAGATGAGGGTATAAAAATGACATTAGATAGTTTTTCAACTGAGCGCAAAACAAATAAAATTAGATTTTAATATTTTTAATGAATTAGCTTTTTGCTTTTTATTTATCAAGATTATAATAATTATCTTTGAAATATTGTGTTTGGACAGTAGAATTATATTAATTTAATTTAGATTAATTTTCATCTGATTATCAATTAGATGTATTTATTAAAACATATGCTTTAGACATATTAAATAATCTAAATAAATTTTTTTGATACTTTGCTTCCTTAGCTCAGCTGGATAGAGCAACTGCCTTCTAAGCAGTGGGCCGCAGGTTCGAATCCTGCAGGAAGCGTTATAAAAGTAAGATCCATAGCAACCACAATTTTTAATGAACTACTTAAACAAACTCTATAAAAATATATATTCATTTAGATACTATGCTGATTTTTTATTTAGAGAGATTTTTAGAACTTTTAAAAATTAAATTGTGTTAAAAAATCTGATTAGTTTAAAAAATTCCCAATTTTTTTTTAAAGTTGGAGTGTTTTTTATTTTGTCAGCACCAGCTATAGCTTCATTTTTTCTTTTACTATCTATATTTTTAAGCTCATTAAAAACAAAAGAAAATTATTTTAAAAATAAATTTAATATCCCTTTAATAATTTGTACATTTCTATTACTTTTATCCGCAACTTTAAATACTACTACTTTCAAACCTGATTTAAATGGTTGGGATCCATATTTAAATTGGGTCGGTTTAGCGAATTGGATCCCTTTCTTTTATTCATACTGGATTTTTCAAATCTTATTAACTACAGAAAAAGCTAGAGAAAAAACAATCAAAATATTTGTAAGCGGCACTATACCCTTATTTTTTAGCGGATTCAGTCAAATATGGCTAAATTTGCATGGTCCTTTTAGATTTCTTAATAACTTAATAGTATGGTTCCAAAGGCCTGTGGATTTAAGTCATCCATATAATGGAATGACTGGTCTATTTAGCAATCAGAATTATGCTGGTGCTTGGTTAATAATTATATGGCCAATGTTAATTGCATGTCTTTTACATAAGAAGGATATCAACTATAAAAAATTAATTCTTATATTATTATCTATATTTACGATAGTTGCTGTTTATCTTACAAGATCTAGGAATGCTTGGATTGGAACGCTATTAGGTTCAAACCTCCTAATAAATAAAAATATTATAATTTGGTTTCTTCTGATTTTGAGCATTATAGGGATTGTATTATTTATATTGAATTTATTTATTCCAAGTACAGTAAGTATTATTCTAAAGACTATTTATCCTCAAATATTTTTTACAAAGTTTGCTGAATTAGGATTAGATAATTTAGGTAATTATCCTAGGATATTTATTTGGCAAAATAGCTTAGACCTTATATCTCAAAGGCCTTTCTTAGGATGGGGAGCCGCTACATTTCCAATCTTATTTGAAATAAAGAACGGTAGTAATTATGATTATGCTCATCCACATAGTTTAATATTAGAGCTTGCTACTTCTTATGGGCTTATTGCTAGTGCAATAATAACTTTATTTGTAATTTTAATACTATTTAGATCCTTCAAAAGTATTTTCTCTTTTAATTTAAATGAAGATGGAAATATCTTTGAGAAAGCATGGTGGATATCAACTTTTATTTTGTGTTTATCACAACTTTTTGATATTCAATATTTCGATTTTAGAATAAGCGTTACTTTTTGGATTTTATTATCAGGGCTGACTTCAAAAATAAGAAAGGAGAAAGTTATTTTGAATTAATCATTACCACTACCATCTCCCAATTGCCATATCTTGATCCCATATTTTTGTATATTGTTCTTATCTAAAATACCTCTTGTATCAAAAACCCAGGAAGGTTTATACATTTTTTTTGAAATTTTTTCCCAGTCTAGTTCTCTATATTCGTTCCACTCCGTAATAATAATTAAAGCATGAGAATCTTCCGCAGCTTTATAAATATCTTTATAAAATCTCCATCTTCTTTCATTAGTAATTAAATCTTGACTATCACTTTCTTTGATTTCATAACTATATTCCAGCGAAGATGCTATTTGTTCTGATTGTACTTTAGGATCATGAATTGCCAACTCTGCCCCTTCAATAAGAAGATTTCTTGAAATTGTTATTGCTGGAGATTCTCTTGTATCGTTTGTACCTGCCTTGAAAGCAAATCCTAATATTGCTATTTTCTTTCCAGAAATATTACCAAACAAAGATTCAACAATTTTCTTATAAATCCTATCTTGCTGCCACTGATTAATATTAACTATACTTTCCCAAAAGTTTGCTACTTCCTTTAAACCAAAGAAATTGCATAAATAAACTAAATTTAATATATCTTTTTTAAAACAACTCCCTCCAAAACCAGGACCAGGTTTTAAGAATTTCGCACCGATTCTGCTATCTTTACCAACTGCATTAGCAACTTCATATACATCCGCTCCTGAGGCTTCGCATATAGCCGAAATAGAATTAATAGAACTAATCCTTTGAGCTAAAAAAGCATTTGATGTTAATTTTGATAATTCGCTACTCCATAAATTGGTTTTGATGATTTTTTCTAATGGAACCCATTTACAATAAATCGCTGCCAAAGTATCTATAGATTTTGAATCTTCCCCACCAATTAATATCCTATCAGGTTCTTCTAAATCACTTATTGCAGAACCTTCAGCAAGAAATTCAGGATTCGACAAAACAGAAAAAGTCTTTTTATTATTAACAGCTAATTGATCTTCTGATGCGAATAAAATATCTTTTATTGTTTTTGCAGTTCTTACTGGAAGAGTACTTTTTTCAACAACTATTGTATGTCCTTTTGCTTTTATCGATATTTGTCTTGCACAGGACTCTACCCATTTCAAGTCGCTTGTTTGACCTGCACCTAATCCAATACTTTTTATAGGAGTATTTACGGAGATAAAAATCATATCGGCATTCTCTATTGCAAAATCAATTTGAGTATTAAAGAAAAGATTTTTATCTCTTGTTCTACTAATTATTTCAGATAAACCTTTTTCAAAAACTGGAAGTTTTGATAAATCTTTGCTATTCCAACTTTTAATTCTTTCAACATTTCGATCTACAACATTAATTTCTATTTCAGGACAATTATCGGCGATGACGGCCATCGTAGGTCCTCCAACATATCCAGCACCCACACAACAAATCCTTTTTATTTGATATAAATTTTCCATTTTAGCTATTTTTTATAAATCAAAATTAATTTCATAATCATAAATCATTTAATGAATTCCTTTTTACAAGATTATTAAAATAATCAATAGTATAGTCTAAGCCTAAATCAAGAGAAATATTAGGTTGCCAATTTAAAAGTTTTTTTGCTTTTTCTATTGAAGGAATTCTTCTTAAAGGTTCATTCTCATTAAACTGCTCAAATTTTATAACTGAATTAGAATTTGTTTTAGTTTTTATCAATTCAGCTAAATGAATGATTTTTGTTTCTAATGGATAACCAAGATTAATTGGATTTATAATTTCAACATCTTTCAGTAGAAAAAAACCATCTAATAAATCTTCAATATAACAGAAGCTTCTTGTTTGATTACCATTCCCATAAATTGATAAGGGAACATTCATAATACAATTTTTTATAAATGTATTAATAACTCTTCCATCTGAAAGTGACATATTAGGTCCATATGCATTAAATATTCTTGCTATTCTTATATCTAGTTTGTATTTGCGATGAAAATCATAACATAAAGTTTCAGATATTCTCTTAGCTTCTGCATAACAACTTCTTTTACTTGTTGTTTTCAAATTTCCATAATAGGATTCTCTAATTGGGAGATCTTCTGCTTCTCCATAAATTTCACTTGAACTAGCCAAGAAGAATTTAGCATTCTTCTTTAGAGCATAATTTAGTAAATTTAATGTTCCTTGAAAAATTATATATGAAGTATGTATAGGATTCTCGTAATAATATTTTGGAGAAGCAGGAGATGCTAAATGCCATATCATATCAATATCAACATTTTCATCAATATCATCAATTACTGATTGATTGAATAGTTTGAAATTAGGATTTTGATTCCATTTCTTTATAATATTATTAGAACTACTTAGAAAATTATCTAAACATATAACTTTCTCCCCCATATTTAATAATCTTTCAATAAGATTTGAACCAATAAATCCTGCACCTCCCGAAATTAAATTAATTGTTATATTTTCTTCTGACATAAATATTCAAAAACAAATTTGTAATGGTTGAGAAATCCTAAAATGATTTGAAGCTAAGCCAATTTTCCATTCATTGAAATCCATTTGTTGAACTTTTACTCTTTCTCCAGATTTATTATTTGAAGCAAATATATTACCTCTTGATAATTTCCAATTTTTTAAACCTCTATACATTGAACTATTTTCCCATTTAACTAAAGATTCCTTGAGTAACCAAAAATTCAAAATATTTTTTCTAAGTGAATCTTTTTGAAGATTCTCTATATTATTAATCTTTATCTCATCAGCAAATAATTTCTTAAATAAATTAATATCTAAAATTTTTCTATCAGCTCTTTCAATATCTATTCCTATCCTTTCCATAGACCAAGCTATCACAAGCATATCTCTACAATGACTTAAACTAATAAATCCATATCTTTGAGGCAATTTTGGAGGTAAACTAGGCTTGGCATTTAAAGGTATACTTAACGGGTCTTGATTAAAGATTTGAGACAATGCATATCTTGTATATCCTCTTGAATGTACAAATTGATAAGCTCTATTATCTGACATTTTTTTGATTAATACATTCTCATCTTTAGTGATTTTTTTTAATGGCAAATCATTTCTGAACATCCATATTGCAAGAATTTCATTTTTATTCAAATTAAATAAACTGCCTCATATTTTATCTTCATATCCATTGGGATTCTTTATCAACCATTTCCATCCATCTCTACACATATCTTCAAGTGTCTCTTGGGGCGACCAATTTAATAAGTTTAATGCCAGAGCATTATTGGCAACAGAGAAAGGGATGTCTCCCTTTCTTCTTTTTTCAAATACTATAGGAATCTTACATTTATTGACTTTTTCAAATGTCTGAGCCAATTCAAGAACAGACGTTCCTTTTCCTGTTCCAATATTAACATTTACAAATATTGAAGATGATTTATCAAGCATTTTTATAGCTGACATATGAGCTTTTGCTAAATCTAAAACATGAATATAGTCTCTGATACAAGTCCCATCTTCAGTAGGCCAATCGTTTCCATAAATATTTAGATTATTTGTAAAACCAGCGGCAACCATACATATGTGTGGAAAAAGATTATCAGATTTTTCTGAAAAATTTTCTCCAATAGTTCCTGAAGGATGCGCGCCAATAGGATTAAAATATCTTAAATTAGCAATCCTCCATTTAGATTTTGCACTTTCAAAAACTGAAAATAATATATTTTCAATTGTTTCTTTAGTCTTACCGTAAGGAGAACTTGGGTTTATTAAATCATCTTCATTTAGTAATTTATCACCTTCAAAATGATAAATTGAAGCACTGCTACTGAAAACAATAGTTTTACAATCAAATTGCTTCATCACTTCAAGCAAAGCAATAGTCCCTCCTACATTGGCATCCCAATATGATAAGGGTAATTTTATTGATTCAGAGACTGATTTTAATCCTGCAAAATGAATAACTGCTTCAATAGGTTTATTTTCCTTTTCAGCCTCTGTGAAAATCGCTTCTAAAAGTTTCTTATCTCTAATATCTCCATGAAAAAACTTTAAATTTCTCTCAAAATCAACTTCCCCACTATATTCTAATTCCTTAAGTCTACTTAAAGAAATTTTTGTACTATTTATATTTGAATCTATAACTATAAGTTCATAACCTGCTTCTAATAGAACGTAACAAGTATGACTACCTATATAACCACAGCCGCCAGTTATAAGTATTTTATTCATTAAAGATAATGAAATTTAATTTAGAATTATATCATATTTAATTACTTAACATTTTTATAATTTTTCATAATATAAGTTATTAATGATTTATAACAAGTTTTAGCATCATTGAAATAATGTAATATAGAAATTAGGTGTTTTATTAATTCAAAATTATAAATAATAGAAATAAATAATTTAAAAGAAATTATTATGTTTTCCATCATTATTCCAACTTATAATCAATCAACTCTTCTACGAAAATGTCTAGAAAGTATTATCAATCAAACCTATAAAAAGTGGGAAGCTATTATTATCAATAATTATTCTAAAGATGAAACAATTAATATAATAGAATCATTTAAAGATCCAAGAATTAAATATAAAAATTTTAGAAATAATGGAATAATAGCGGCCTCACGAAATCTTGGTATTAGCTTATCTAAATTCCCCTATATATCCTTTTTAGATTCAGATGATATTTGGTTCCCTAACAAATTAGAAAAGGTTATTTCTTATCTAGAGCATAAAAATGACATTGTATGCCATAGCGAAATATGGAAATGGTCTGACGGTACAACAAAATTAGTTAATTATGGGCCAGAAATCTCTTCAAATTATGAAAACTTACTTTTCAAAGGGAATGTTATTTCGACATCAGCAGTCTCCTTAAAAAGGAATTTAATTATTGAATTCAAGGGATTTAATCAAAGTCCATTTATGACAGGGAATGAAGATTACGATTTATGGATGAGAATTTCTAAGGAAGCAAAGTATAAATTCAAATTCCTCAATGAGCCACTTGGGTATTACAATATCCACAATAACAATACAAGTAAAAATCTTTTAAAACAACTTAGATCAGAAATTTTTGTTATCAATACACATTTTTATAAATATAATCTAAATCAAATAACTTTCAAAAGGATTAGGCTATTTATGAGAATCTTTAAGGCTATCTTGGGAACATTATTAAAGATTAATGAATCTTTTTATAAGATTTTAATTAAAATAAGAAAATAAATTTTTAAATAAATTAAAATCCATAAATTCGAAAATGTATCCATCATTAATATTTCATTCCTTTAATAAAAATATAAATTCTGACGAATTTTATGATGTAAGTATTACTGATTATATAAATTTATTAGATTTTCTTTGTAAAAGGATTGATTCCAAAAAAATAACCTTAACTTTTGATGATGGGTTTAAAAGCATAATAAAGGCAGTAGAATATGCATTAGAAAAAGATTTTCAAACAATTATTTATATAATTACAGACTATGTTGATAAAGAAGGATTTTTAACCAGAGATGATATTAAATATCTTTATAAAATTGGCTGCATAATTGGATCACACTCAAAAAGCCATAAAAATTTAACGAAAATAATGGATAAAGATTTAGATTACGAACTGAAAGAATCAAAGGAATATTTAGAGAATATAATTGGAGTTAAAGTAAAACACTTTTCTTTCCCTTATGGATCTCATAATAAATATTTAATTTCTAAAGTAAGAAAATTATATAAATTTAACGCGATCTCAAGACCTAATTTTTTTAATGAAAAAAATATTGTAGGAAGGATATCAATAAATTCTATGAATATTAAAAAACATGAAAATATATACAAACTTCTTACTAATAAAATAGAAATAAAATACTTATTAAGATTAATACTTAGTTTTATTTTGAAGAAAATCTTTCCAAATAAAATCTATATATTTTTAAAAAATATAATTTCTAAAAATAAATCTAAAGATATTTTTTTTAATAAATAAAATTATTTTTTAAAGTAAAAAACATCTGGCAATTTAGGTTTAAACTCATTTTCAATTAGATTATTATAATTTCTATCAATCTTATTATTGGTATAAAAAATAATATCTAATATCATTGCTGGGAATAGAATTAATGCACCATAAATGATCATGATAGATCTTAAATCAATATCAATTTTTTCATGAAAAAATATATTAAAAAAGAAAATCAAAGGAAGGCTAAAAATAGCATAATCTTCATGAAACAATAGTGAGCCAAGCCTAGATAAAATTGATATTATAATATTCTTTTTTTTATTAAGTTGATTAGATCTGATTACTTTAATTCCTTTCGTACTTTTTTGCTCAAAATATTTCATAATAATTGCAAACCAGCCAATAGAAAATCTATTAAGTAAAAAGGAGGATGCAATTATTGATAACAATCCAAAAGGAATCATGATCTCACCATCAGCTCTTAAAGATCCAACAAATAAGCCAAAAGATATTGAAATTACAACAACTTGATGCATTATGAGATCTAAATATTGTCCTCCTACAGATTGTTTACTATTTAATCGTGCTACTATCCCATCAACATAATCTAATAAATAAAATAAGGGCATACATAAAGAGCCACAAAATATTAATAATGGATACTTTGATGATAATAAAATACTTCCTACAATTGCAATTAAACCTGAAGCTAAAGAAACCATATTAGCGCTTAATCCTAATTTATAAAATAAGTAAGCAATAGGATTAGCAATTACAAGAAATAATTTATCCCTAAAATCCTGGTATCTATAAAACCTTGAATTTTCTGCATTATTGATTTTCTTTTTATACTTCTTCATAAATTATTAATAAAGATATTTAAATTGAAAGTTAATTACTTTTTGGGGTAGCACCCCTAGCATTAAATACCATCCTAATAGTTCTTATACATATTAAAAAGTCAAGAAGGATTGATGTATGTTTTAGATAATAAATGTCATAACTAAACTTTTTAATTGAATCTGAGATTGATGCTCCATAGGGGAAATTAACTTGTGCCCAGCCGCTTAAACCAGGCCTAATTATGTATCTGAGTGAATAATAAGGGATTTTATTTTTTAATTTCCTATCTATCTCTGGTCTTTCTGGTCTAGGTCCGATTAAGCTCATTTCACCTTTCAAAACGCAAATCAATTGAGGAAGTTCATCAATCCTCGTCAAACGAAGTATTCTTCCTAATTTAGTAATTCTTTTATCACCAGAAGGAGACCATTGCGGTCCATTATCTTCAGCATTTACTTTCATAGTTCTCAGCTTGATAATTTGAAATGTCTTCTCATATTGACCTGTTCTAATTTGTTTATAAAATATTGGACCTCTATCCTCTAAATATATAAAAATGCAGGATATTAAGACAATTGGGAAAGAAACAATTGCCAAAATTACGCTTATAAAAATATCTCCTAATCTTTTAATCCTAAATTGCATTGAAAATTTATTTATTCCTAAATCCTGAATTAATAAATTTTCATCTATTAAATCAATAGGGTATCTTTCTAAAAATCTACTACACCAATTCTCTAGATTCAGAACATTAATTCCTTTATTTTTTAAATTATTCAAAGAGGCTATTAAATTATCGTTTAATCTGAAACTGGAATCCACTATTATGCCAGCAAACTTAAAATCATAAGGATTGAAAGGAAAATTACTTTGAAAGTCAGCAATCAATATATTTGGATTAACTTTTTTAACTTCTTTTCTGAACTTTAAAAGTTTTTCATCATTACCAATAAAAATCCATTTCTCCTTATCTGATTTTCTTAATGAATAGATAAAGCTTAATAAGAAATTTAACAAACTAGAGATAGTCGATAAATATAAAACAAAGTAAAAATTATATAAATGTAAATATCCTAAATCAAAATTTAAAATTCTAAAAATTTTTAAAGATATAATTACAGAAAAAGAGATCCCTAATGTTTTAATAAAATTAAGACCTATCAAAATAAAGTTATTTAAATATTTATACTTAACGAAATCATAATATCTGTCAAAAATATAGCTTAATATTATCCACTCAATAGATATTATTATAACTTTTATACTTGATAAGTTCAAATAAAATGTCTTATTAGAAAAATAAAATATCAAATAAATTATAAAAGAATCTACCAAAAAACTTTTTAATAATATTTTTCTTTTATTAATCCAATTCATAGGTTAGACAAGAAAATAATTTTTATTTTATTTAGATATTTTATCAATTAATTAATAAGACTTTAAAAATCAACAAAAATAAATCTAATTATTTAATTATAAATATAATAGACATAACAAATCATAATTTAATGTGACATATCAAATAAATTAATAAATTTACGACTTATTACTTTTTTTAAGATTATGAAACCTAAAACTAATAAAGAAATTCATTCAAATTTATTATATTAAAAAAAGCTTTAGATAATTTTTTAAAGTGAGCTGCATTTAAATAAAAAGATTAACCCTTATTATCAAATTAAAATAATAGTAAATATGAAGAAAGTTAATCTAAAACTTTTAAATAATAATAAAAATTTTAAACTTCAAGATATATTTGCTAAAAATAAATTTAAGTTAAATATTAATTTTATAAATACATAGAAAAGAATTTTAAGTAATATATAAATACTAAATCAAACTTATGAATAATATAAGTATTAAAGCCAGTCCAAGTTTTCAACAATTATCAAAAAAAGTTAAATTAAAAAATCGAGAAATCATTCAGGAACTTACTTTTTTTGAAAAAGGAAGGGAGGCCCTTTTATTTGGGTTAGATGAATTAAAAATTGATAAAAACAAAAAGATTCTAATCCCTGGATATATTTGTTCCTCAATGACCAATCCTCTTTTAAGAAATGGCTTCAAAATTATATATTATGATATTAATAAAGACTTTTCTTTAAATATTGATAAATTAAAAAAGCTCATCAAATACGAAAGAATTTCTGTTTTGATAATTGTCCACTATTTTGGAATTTTAACTGAGATTGATGAAATTTATAGTTTGTGTAGATTAAATAATATAGAGATAATAGAAGATTTTTGCCATAGTTTCTTAACCCGATTTGCAAATAAGCAAAAAGATTTTTCTAAGACTACAAAGATTTACAGTATTAGGAAGAATCTTCCCATTATTGATGGTGGTGCTTTAGAGAATAAAAATTTTGAAAGTTTTGTAACTATTAAAATACAGTCAATAAAATTTAAAGAAATATTATTTTTAATCTTAAGATTTATTGAATCTTCTATAAATACTTTTGGAATTCCAAACTTATATGGGAATGTAATTCGAAATTTAAAAATTAAAATCAATAAATCAAATAGAATTCATAAAATTAATAGCAGCAAAAAAGAGGTTAGTAAAATTAAGAATCCTTCTTATATGTTATTTAAGTACTTAAATAGTAGTCTATATCTTAAGAATATTTCTGAGAGAAGAAGAAACAATTTTTATTTTCTTCAAGATGAGATTAATAAAATTGGATTAAATGTTAGTTTTTTTAGTATTTTGCATAATTCGGTTCCTCAATTTTTACCAATATTATTAAATGATAAAAATCAGAATTTATTTAATGAACTTAATAATAATGGGATAGAAACTATCAGATGGCCAGATTATGAAATACCAAGTTATATTATGGAAAATAAAAATAATTTTCCAAATAGTATTTTTCTTAATAAAAATATAATCTTAATTCCAGTTCATCAAGATCTCACGAAAGAAAATTGCAAAAAAATAATTAAAGTTATAAGTTCATTTTTAAAAATGAAGAGATTGAATAATAATTAGAATTTATTAATGTATTATTAGATTACTTTGTAATAAAATGATAATTGATATGCAAGATAAATGGTATATTTTTCAAAAAGACGATAAATCTTGGGGGAATATTCTAAAAGAATTTGATGAATCTTCATTTCTAAATGATATTGAATGGGCTAATCATCTTGGAAATCTTGGATGGAAGACTTTAAGATTAATAAAAACTAGAAATAATCTAAAAGGATCAAAAACCTTAATTCAAGCTTTTATCAAATATCTTCCATTCTCAACTGCCATTATTTGGATCCCTGGAGGAATTATTGGGGATAATATCAACTTAGTAGGGTTTCAAGAAGAGTTAAAGTTAATTCTGAAAGCAAGATTTTGTTTTATAAGGATAAGATGTCATCAGAGTTATGATTTTTATAATGAAATAAATTTCTTTAAGAATTGTTGGAAAAGGCCTTTAGTTTCACTCTCAAGTAGATATAAAGTCATATTAAATTTAAATAATAGCCCTAAAATAATACAAAATAATTTCAGTAGAGGCTGGTATAGAAGTCTTAAAAAAAGTAAAAAGAATAATCTTAAAATAATCAGAATTGATAAACATGAAATAATTGCAAACTTGTATAAAGAAATGAAATTAAATAAAAGCTTAAAGCAAAAAAATATTTATTCCAAGAAAGAATGTAAAAGTATCATGAAAGCTTTTAGAAAAAAAATATTAGTTTTAGGCGCCGTGGATGAATCTTCAAATATATGTTCTATTAGAGGAGTAATAATAAGGGATAGGACTATTTATGATATTTTTGCTGCGACTAATAAAAAAGGAAGATTATATTCAGCCTCTCATCTAGTAATTTACTCAATATTAAAAGAATTTTTTAACAAAGACTTTTCTGAATATGATTTATCAAATATAGATCCTGAAAATAGCTTTGGAGTCTATAATTTTAAAAAAGGGTTAGGAGGAAAAGTCATATATACTCTTGGTGAATTTGAATGGGCAAACTCATTATTACTAAAATTACTAATTAATTTATATTTTCTCTTCAAATAAATGAGTAACAAAAGTTTTTTTCATTAATTTTAGGATGATTAACAAAAATAATATCAGCATATTAATGTGTATATACAAAAAGGATAATCCAAAATTCCTTGAAATTGCATTTAAATCACTTCTAAAACAATCAATTTATATAAAGGAAATTATTCTTGTAGAGGACGGTAAATTAACTGAAGAACTAAAAAATATAATAAAAAAATTTAAAATAGAATTAAATATTAATCAAATAAAATTAGATAAAAATGTTGGTTTTCCAAAAGCACTAAATATAGGTTTGAGTAATTCAAGCACAAAGTGGATTGCAAGATTTGATTGTGATGATATTTGTGACATTGGACGTTTTAAAAAAATAAATGAAATTATTGATAAATATGGCAATCAAATTGATGTATTTGGAACATTTATGAAAGAATTTGAAAATGATTTACATGATAAAAATAAAATAAGATATGTTCCCTTAAGTGAAGAAAGTATAAAAAGAAAACTAATATTATCAAATCCTATGAATCATATATCAGTTGTTTTTAAAAGAAGTTTAATATATAAATATTGCGAAAAAGGTAATGAATTTTATCCACTAATTCAAGGTTTCGAAGATTATGCCCTTTGGATAAAATTATTAAAACAAGGAGTTAAATTTAGAAATTTTCCTTATATAACTGTTTATGCAAGAATAGGAAAAGAAATGCTTAAAAGAAGAGGTGGAATAAAGTATATTAAAAATGAAATAAGATTTAGAATTTTTACTTTTAAATATTTTAATATCTTTGAAAACTTATTAATATTTTTCATATCTTTAATTAGAATTAGCATTTTCTTAATGCCATTAAGTTTAAAAGGAATATTTTATAAAATTAAAAGAAAATTCTTTTAAAAAATTTTTCTTTTTATTTAAATTATTATAAAAAATTTAAATTAATCAATTTATCTAAGTGTTTTCTGAACACACTCTCTATTGATTTTAAATAAAGCATTATCTTTATTGAATATATTTATTACTTCCTCAAGTGTGATTGATTTTTTAATTTCATATAATTTTTTTAATAATTGATAATCTTCTTCATAGTCAATAGTTATTCTTAGATTTTCAAGTCTATATAAAGTAGGAGGTTTTATAAATAAGCAGTTAAATTTATTACAATTTTCATAAAATATGGGAGTAACATGTTCTTTTTGAGCCTCATCTAACAAATTTTCATCAATATTCAGAAAAGTTTTTTTATTGATCAATTCTATTCCTGATCCATTTGGTATTAACTTCTCATAAGCAATATAGTCTAAAGAAGGAGTAATTTGATTAATCAAAATATTAGCTAAATTTATACTTATTAAGGGGTTATCAGCTGTTAACCTTGCGAACCAATCACAATTCTCTATGTTTTTTAATCCAAAAGTATTTCTATATCTATTGAAAACATTGGATAACTCACCTCTACTACAAAGAATATTGATTTTTTGGCAGTAATTATAAATCTCATCATCTGAACTATCATTTGAAGTACATACAATAACTTGTTCAGAGAATATTTTTGCTTTATTAATGACTTCTTTTAAAATAGTTGAATTACCTATTTTGAAAAGAACTTTTCCAGGTAATCTAGAGGATGTCATTCTAGCTTGAATTATTGATAAGATTTTTTTTGAATGTATATTTTTCATTTTTAAATCTATTAATAACATAGATAACATTTCTAATGATATGATAAAACCAATTTTTATTGATTAATGGCTAATAGAATTGAAATAAGTGTGCTAATAGCTGCCTATAATCAAGAAAAATATATCGGTAGATGTTTAAGATCTATATTAAACCAGTCTTTAGATCCTCTTAAATACGAAGTTAATTTAGTAAATGATGGAAGTACTGATAGAACCTTATTTGCTGCAGAATTATTTTGCGATCCAAAAGAATCAAGAATTAACATTATTAATAACAATAAAAATTTAGGATTACCAGCATCTATTAATAAAGCGATAATAGCTTCAAAAGGGAAATATGTTGTGAGAATTGACTCAGATGATTGGGTCTCAAGGGATTTCTTGAAATTACTTTATACATATCTTGAAAATAATAATTATATGGATGCTATTGCCTGTGATTATAATTTAGTTGATAAGAATGAAAAAGTTATTCAAAGAAAAAATTGCTTTGAAGATCCAATCGCATGCGGCATTATGTTCAAAAGAAATGATTTAATTCAGATTGGTCTTTATGATGAAAACTTTCATTGCCATGAGGATAGAGATCTTCGCATAAGATTTGAACAAAAATTTAATATTAGTAGGCTAGAATTGCCATTATATAGATACAGAAAGCATGAAAATAATATGACTAATAATCAGAAAGTATTAGATGAGTATAATAATAAACTTATAAGTAAATATGGATCTGATTTTTTATAAATTATGCCTATAGAGAAACATTTAATTTTAGGTTCAAGGGATCTAACTAAAGATTCTAAACCTTATATAATTGCCGAAATTGGTGTAAATCATGAGGGTTCTTTAGAGAAAGCAAAAGAATTGATAGATTTAGCAAAGGAGGGTGGAGCTGATGCTGTTAAATTTCAAACATATAAAGCTGAAAAATTAGCTTCAAAGAATTCTCCTGCCTATTGGGATACATCTAAAGAAAAAATTAAAAGTCAATTTCAATTATTTAAAAAATATGATAATTTTCAGGAAAAAGACTACTTAGATCTTGCAGCTTACTCTAAAGATAGAAAAATTGATTTTCTTTCTACACCTTTTGATTTAGATGCAATTGATTTCTTAAATGAATTAGTTCCATTTTTCAAAGTTGCTTCTGCAGATATTAATAATTTACCTTTTTTACGAAAAATAGCTTCAAAAGGGAAACCGGTAATAATTTCTACAGGAGCTTCAAGTATTATTGAAATTAATTATGCAATTGAAGTCTTAAAAATGAATGGGTGTGAGGATATTGGAATTTTGCATTGTATTTTAAATTATCCTACTAATGATCAGAATGCCTGCTTAAAAATGATAAAAAATTTACAAAGTAATTATCCTAATTATCTAATTGGATATTCTGACCATACACTACCTGATCAAAATATGCTTCCATTAATAACTGCTTATCTAACAGGAGCTATAATTATTGAGAAACATTTCACTTTCGACAAGACTCTTCCAGGAAATGATCATTATCATGCAATGGATAAAAATGATTTACAGAATTTTGTAAAATTAGCTTCAAAAGCGCATTCATTATTAGGAGTAAATGAAATTAAAGAGCCAATTCCTTCAGAAAGTATTTCTATTAAAAATGCCAGAAGAAGTATAGTTTCAGCACATTTTCTGAAAAAAAATCAAATTATTACGGAAAAAGATCTAATCTGCAAAAGACCAGGTTTTGGAATAAGTCCTATTTATTGGGATAAAATTATTGGAATGAAGACAATAAAAGATATTGAAGAGGATCATATTATTGAGTGGGACGATCTAAATAATATTTAAAACAAAACTATGTTTTTAACACTATAAATTATAAGATTATTAACAAAAAAATTATTATAAGGATTACTAATCACTAAATATAACCAATGTTATTTTTTTGAATTAAATAATTTATTTTTAAAGTTTAGAAAAGTTATAGTAATAAAAACAATAGATACCATAGAAAAATATAGATTAGAAAACTTAATATCAATAAATAAAAACGCAAAAGAACTAATCATTAAAACGATTGCATACATTTGAATAACTGTTTCTTTTTCTGAAAAGCCAAATTGCAATAAATTATGATGTAAATGTAATCTATCTGGCTTAAATAGTAATTTAAATGAAATTAAGCGTAAATAAATAACTTTTACCATATCTATTAATAAAGGCAAAACAACAATAATTGTTATTAAAGGAAAATGATTTTTATCAAAGTCTTGGCCTCTTATACTTTTCCCAGAGATACTATTAATTAATACTAAATTAGCCAATGAAAAACCTAAAAAATAAGATCCTCCATCACCCATTAAAATCTTTGCAGGATTATAGTTATGTATTAAAAAACCTATTAGCGATCCTAAAAATGATGCAATCAATAGCGTAGTGTAAACAGGTTGATAGTTATAGAAATTTAAATTTATTAAAAGAAGAACAAAAGTTGATATTAGAGTTGTTCCGGTTGCTAAACCATCAAGACCATCCCACCAATTAACAGCGTTAATTAAGCCCACTATAAAAAAAGTAGTTATTAGAAAGCTCAATAAAACTGTTAGTTGGATAGGTTGTAAATTTAAATAAGTTAAATTTAAATAATTTATAGAAAGACCTGAACCCCAACAAATACTTGCTACAGAGAATTGAAGAATTAATCTTACATATGGCGATAACCTTTTTATATCATCAGCAAAACCTATAAGAAAGAAAAGAAATGAGCAAATAGCTAATTCAAAAAAAGAAAACTGTGAATTAATAAATTTTAAGTTGAAATATAAAGGACTTATTTTTAAAATAATGAGTAAAGAAAATAGCCAACCAGAAAAAATACCAAGTCCTCCAATTCTTACTATGGGCACTTTATGATTTTTTCTAAAATCAGGAAAATCTAGGAGCTTATAATATGAACCTATTTTATTCGCGATTGGTACAAACGAATAAGTTAATAATAAAGACAAACCGATTGTCAAAAGTACTAAATTCAATATTAAAAAATAGTTTTAAGAATTATATATTAGCAGCAGAAAAATTATTATTTAGAGAAAGGAAACTTAATGAATAATCCTAAAATAATTTATTATTATAACATTAATCATTTAAATTAAATTCTTCACTTTAGATATTAAGAAAAGATCGATTTAATAAGTTTTAAATTCAAGAAATATACAAGAATTTATAAAAATAATTAGATTTTTCATCTTTATAATGAAAATTTATTTATTTGTTAGATATAAATTTTATAAAAATCAAAAATTTTGGAAAGACAAGATATTTGTTTTAATGAATTTAATCAAGATTTTAATAATTTTTAAAATATGAATAAATATAAATTCGATATATGTTTGTTTTTGGAGAGAAAATTATATATTCTGGAAATAAATTTATTAATATTTTGAGTATATTCATTAAATATTTATGTAAATAGATTTATAATTAAATAAAAATTATTCTACAATCTCATTCTTAAAAAATATAATAAATTATCTAATGCTTCTCCAAAATAAAATGAATCAGATTTTGAATTATATATTTAACTTTCTTCAAAAAGATTTATCCTAAATGCTAAAGTCAAAGACTCTTCCCTTATTAAGGAAGCTTTTTTATTCATTAGATTTAAAACGTAAAGCTCAATTTTGCATATTAATAATTTTAAATGTAATTTCGTCTTGTACAGAAGCTATTGCTATTTCTGCTTCTTATCCATTTCTTTCACTGCTTCAATCACCTGAATCAATAGATAATCCTAGTAATATCACTAAATTTATATTTAATATTTTTGGTTTTGAGTATCAATACAAACCAATAGTATTATTTTTTATGTTCTCAATTTTATTTTCCTCTTTTTTAAAATTTATTGTGATAGCTTTCAATGCGATCTTTGCAAATTTACTAGCTTATGATTTTAGTTTAGCATCATTTAAATCTTCATTATCACAAGACTATAGTTTTTTTCTAACTAACCCTATATCAAATCTAGTTAATAGAAATATAAAAGGGATTGAGGGAACCCTAACTGTAATTTATGCAGTTTTACAAATAATAACTTCATTTTTCTTAATTTTAATAACCGTTACCTTCTTAATTTTTCTGAATACTCAGCTTACAATTGGAATTTTCTTATTAATTACTTTAATTTATAGTTTAATTTTTGGATCTTTCAAGAATTTCATGACTAGAGCTAGCCATATTATATATACTAATAATGCTTACAAAATAAAAATTGTTCAAGAAGGTTATAAGTATTTTAAAAATATTATTCTTGATAAGACAGGCTTTGTATTTTTTAAATCATATAAAAATAATGAATATCAATTAAGAAGAATTCAAGCACTTCAGCAAATAATAATTCAATGTCCAAAAATCATTATTGAGAATTCTATACTTATTCTTTTAGGTCTAATTGCCCTAATAATAGTACCAAAAAGTAATCTTAATTTTACATTTTTAGCTTTACTTGGAACCTATGCATTAGGTTTTCAAAGACTTTTACCTATTGCACAGTCTATGTATCTTGGATTCAGTGATGTTAAGAAACATGGAGCAGATTTAAAAGATGTACTAAAACTATCGATTAAAAAGAATGATCCTAATTTAGTAAAAATACAAACTGAAGAACAAATTAATATAGAAACTATTTCTGTAAAAAGCTTAAATTTCTATCATTCAAGATCAAATAAAGATCTAATCAATAATGTTGGCTTTAATTTGAAGCCTGGAGATTACTTAGGAATAAGTGGTAAATCAGGAACAGGTAAAAGTACCCTTCTTGATCTTATCTTGGGATTTTTAAGTCCTACAAGTGGAGGCATCTTTGTCAACGGAATTGATATTAATGCGCCTGGATCAGAAGAACACCTCCATAGATGGCAAAATTCTGTTAGTTATGTTGCCCAAACCCCATTAATATTAAACGACTCTATAAGAAAAAATCTAACTATAAATGGGAGTAAAAGTTTTACTAGTGATGAAGAAATATATGAAATACTAGAAATTGTAGAATTAAAAGATTTTATACAATCTTTACCTTATAAAATAGATACATTATTGGGAGATGATGGAAATAGTATAAGCGGTGGGCAGAAACAAAGGATTGCAATTGCAAGAGCACTTTTAAAGAAAGGACAAATATTAGTTTTGGATGAATCCACCTCAGGACTAGATCGTCAGACAGAAAGAAAATTATTGGAGAACATAATTCAAAAATTCCCAAATTTGATTATAATTTTTGTTTCTCATAATCCAAGTGTTTTTGATTTCGCCAACGTTTTGCTGAGTTTAGATAATAACAATTAAATTTAATATATTATTTTTAAGATTTCAATAAGTTATTTGTCTATTTAATTGCTATTTGCAAGTTAAATTTTAAAATAAAGATTATTAAATATATAAAGTTATTTAATATTTTCTTTTATATAATCAGCAAGAATAATAATTTTCCTGATTCTTACAAATTTGTAAAATTTAATTATGGACCCTTTCTTAAATAAAAA
>CEUK01009765.1_pt1 | contig 24412 bp, 23 predicted proteins | sample 356451 | NCBI WGS metagenome assembly CEUK01 (sample SAMEA2622843, study PRJEB7988) | marine metagenome | isolation source: saline water (ENVO:00002010), including
TAGCCACGTGTAATTATCACTTGAATAGGTCTGATCTGGGCCAATTATGATGAGTGCTGCTACAAGTTTTCCATCTATTTCCTCTATCCAACATTTTTCAGCAATAGATAGGATACTTTTCAGCTCCTCTAAAGTTAGAGGGTTTACAGCCGGAGTCGAAGCATTATTTAATGCTAGTAAGGGTTCTTGGTCTTCTTCTTTCAGTTCTCGCAGCATATTTATTCCTTTCCCCTGTTCATTGAGTGGTGCCGTTGCCTAGGGTGTGTGATGATAGAAGGGTGGAATAGAAAAGTATTCCTTTACATAGAGTATCGTAAGGATTTGATTGAATGGGTACCAGCCAACTGCTGTCAGGTGTTCGAATAATTGAAAGTTCACTGTTAGGGCCTGGGTTGATATCTACATTCTTTTCAGACTTAGGAGCAGACGTAATCAAAGTCGAACCACCGCAGGGCGATTACATTCGTCAGATGACTTGGCCAATAATTGATGGGGTTTCTCTTTTGCATTTGCATACACATAGAGGGAAGCGAAGTATTGCATTAAACCTGAAAACTGATGATGGGTTGAATATTTATAAGGATCTGGTCTCTTCAGCAGATGCCGTCGTTGAAGCAATGAGACCTGGAACCTTAAAGAAACTGGGGCTTGGTTTTGATGTTCTGAAAGAGATAAATCCGAAAATTGTCTTTTGTACCCTATCGGGGTACGGATCCTCTGGCCCATACCAAAATATGCCCAGTCATGGAATTGCTTACGATACGTGGGCTGGATTGATTAATCCCGTAGTTGATGAGGAAGGCTTCACTAGGATCCCCCGCGATATGCCAAACGTGGGAATTAACGTCGGCCCAATGCTTGGTGCATTTGCATTGCTAGCAGGAATTACACGTGCACGTGAAACAGGTGAAGGATGCCAAATGGAATTAGCTCAGTCTGATGCTGCGGCATATATGGATTGGTATCGTATTGAAACTTGGAAAGCATATGAGCGTTCTGAAACTGTTGTTACTGGAAACCCAGCCGACGATTATGAACGAAGGCCACCAGGCCTTGCAGGGATGTGGGAAGGCGTTCGATACCAAATCTATGAATCAATTGACGGTCATGTTCTTTTTATGGCATCGGAGCAGGCTTTTTGGAAGAACTTTTGTGAAGGTATTGGAAGGCCAGAACTCTTTGAAAAGTGGCCTGGTTCAAAATACGCAGATCATGCAAAAGGAAATCGAGAACTTCACCTTGAACTCAAAGAAATCTTTAAAAGTAAATCTACGAATGAATGGCTTAAATTTAGCGAAGAGGAAAATACACCTATAGCACCTGTTTATAACGCTAAAACTGCTCCTAACGACCCTCAGTTCCAGCATCGTCTACCTTTTTATTCAGTTGATGACTTAGGAGCTGAACAACTTCCGCTTCCAGTAAAGATAATAGGGGAAGACCAACCGATACCGACAAAAGCGCCAGATGTCGGTGAACATACCGAGCAGGTTCTTATAGAAATACTTGAATATGATAAGAGTCGAATATCTGACCTGCGTGAAAATGGGGCATTCGGCTAAAAGTCTAAATTCGGTTCTATATTTTTAGCATGCTTAGCTTCGTTCATTCTCATTCCTTTGTGAGAAGGTTTTTTACAGTCGGTATGCTACCTATTGCCATTGGAGTAGCTGGAATTTATGTTGTTGCATCAATACTCATAGCAATATTCCTATTTGTATTTGGAGATAAGCCAGATCGTCACATTCGCCTTGCTCTTATGTTGCTTTGGTACTTAATTATGGAATTAGTTGGTGTCCTGATTGCTTTAATTCTCTGGGTTGTAACCATGTTCGGTTTCACCATTTCATCAGACAGGTCTCAGCGCGTTCATGCAGTAGTTCAATATCTCTGGGTTGCTTCTATTTTGGGTGGTGCTGAAATTTTTCTCCGTACTAAAGTTAACTTTCCAAATACAGTTACGTTTGAAAGTGGGCCGTTCATCATAGCGGCACAGCATAGTAGTTTCTTTGACGCATTGATTCCAACAATTTTGATAGGGAAATACTCTGGAAATGTAATCCCTCGACATGTTTTAAAATCGGATCTTTTGCTCTCCCCTTCATTAGATATTTATGGAAACCGTTTGCCTAACCAGTTTGTAAATCGAGGGTCAAAAAACAGTGAACAAGAGGTGGATGGCGTGCGACGTCTGGCGAATGATTTAGGATCTGATGCTTTGGTTATTTTTCCAGAGGGAACATTTCGCACACAAGACAGGTATGAGCGTGTTATGCAAAAGATCACTGTATCTGATCCTGATCGTGCAGAAAGAGTACGTGGTTTGAAATATCTTCTTCCCATAAAGCCTGGGGGGTTATTAGCAATGGTGAACGCAAGCCCCGAATCTGACCTTTTTCTAGTTGCACATCGAGGTTTTGAAGCTTTTGGTTCATTCAAAGAGATTTTCGCAAATATTCCTTTTACTGACCCTGTTGAAATGTATATGAAACAGATTCCAGCTGAAATTATTCCTAACGAACGGGGGGAATGTTTAAGATTCATTGATTTTGAGTGGTTAGCATTAGATAAATGGTTAGAAAGTAGAGTTGTGAGTGATGCAAGTACCAGTTGACAATGATGTCTTTCAATTTGCAAAATTGATTGCTGCTGAGGCGGCAAATCTAACGCTTGATTGGTTTCAATCACATGACTTAAAGATTGAGATCAAGGCTGATAATACTGAAGTAACGGATGCTGATAAAGCTGTTGAGGAATATTTGCGCACAGCGATAAGCAAAGAGTTTCCTAATGACACGATTATTGGTGAAGAATCAGAAAATTTTTCTGGAAAGACGTCACGGCAGTGGATCATTGATCCTATTGATGGGACCGCTTCATTTGCTAGAGGTGTTCCTCTCTTTAGTTCACTCTTAGCAATGTTTGATGAATCCGGGCCAGCTGTTGGCATTATTCATCTTCCTGCCCTTAATGAATTTATAGCGGCCGGAAGAGGTATTGGTATTTCCAGTTCACAGCCAAACACAACTGTTTCTTCAGTTGAACATATTTCGAGTAGTTGTATTTCTTCCAGTAGCTTTGACGTGCCATGGTGGCCTGAAAAGTCCCTTTTAAACATTGCTGCAAGTGGAGCCAAGACAAGAACTTGGGGTGATGGTTACGGTTATTTTCTTGTAGCTACTGGTCGTATTGAAGCGATGATTGATCCGCCGCTATTTACGTATGATGTGGCTCCTATGTTGACAATTATTCCAGAAAGTGGGGGTCGTATCTCTTCGTGGGATGGAAAAACTGAACTTGAAGACAAGATTGGGTGGGTAGCAACAAACGGTTTAATTCATGAAGATTTGTTAACCCTCTTAAACAGTTAATTCCTTTCTTCAGGAATGCCATCAAATTCAACGACACGTATTCCTTTTTTCTTTATTTGTTGCAAAAGAACAGTTGAATCGCATACTGAAGCAACCCCGCCGATTCGATTATTGAGCTCTTTCTTCACAAACATTTCGCATAGCACCTCGGTTACGATCGCTGTCGCAGTTGATGGGGAACTGACTGCCCCTATTACTTTTGTGACTCTATGATTTTCTAGTCGTCCTCTAATTTCAACACGCACAGCTCCGACTCCCCCATCACGATGTGGGGGAGTTAACATAGGTAGCCAAGACGTAAACCTATCTTGTCGTGATGCAGATACTCGAGCAGTAATTCTTGAAGCTGATGGGAATAATTGCTGCAAGAGTATGGGATCGGGTAGTGCTGCCCTATAACAATCTGCTCCAGCGATAGGTTCAGGAAACCAAACGAGTTCCCGGCCAGAACCGCCAGGCCGCCGAACCCATTGACCGTCACACCATTCTATTGAAGGTCTTTTCATAGCTCTGTGGTGCTGCTTTGCACATGCGGGTCCACCTGTACCATCTTTAGCGATATGGATTTCGTCTACAGAGTCCAGTTCTTTTGACGCAAAATCTACCAACGCACAAGTTAGCCCTGGAGCAAACGCCGAACCTGCCACAATCATTGCATCATTCTCTTTTGCTAAGTCTTCTAATTTTAATAATCCAACAACATCGCTAATTTTATTGGATGTTGATATTACGGAAATTCCATTTTTAATCGCTCGTTGTGCTGTCTCTAAGTGATGACCAGATGAGGAAGAGATTACTAAGAGTTGAATGTTCTGATTTTCTAATTTTTCATTGTTACTACAAAAATTAATTGAATTTTTGCGAGTCATTAAATGAGAAACTTTTCTCCGATCAGGTCCACTTACAAACATAGGAACTTGTGGAATCGATGTATTTAGTCGTTGAAGAAGTTGTGAACCCACTGCTCCCAAACCCAGAATACCTATCATAATAATTGCGCTTTAATCAGTTTCTAATTCTCGCCACCCACCACTTTGCAATGGGACATTTCCAGATTCTTTTGATTTCACAATAATGGAGATTGCAACAGCGCCAAATAGTGCTATCAAAACCCTAATCAGTTGTCTCATACCTCTCCCGACTCATACGCTAGAACTAATTCTTTGAAACTTACCGATGATTGTCAAGTCCAATGTTGTTGTGGGCCTAGTTGGAGTTGAACCAACGACCTCACCCTTATCAGGGGTGCGCTCTAACCAACTGAGCTATAGGCCCTTTGTACACTTTCGGAATTCTACGATACCGTTCAGAAGTCAAAATAACCTCGTTCGTAAGAAGACTCCTACTTATACTTATTGCCTTTGAATACGTCTTCGGCGGCGAGGTGGAGAGGGACGCACGCTTTCCTCTTCAATCATAGTCACACGTAAACCACCGGTAAGGTCACTAATAAGGTTGAAAAGTAAAACCATAAGCACATTCAGTGTTGAACCAGCAATAGCTAGAATCAGTCCTCCCAACGCATAACCTCTAAATATCTGCTTTCCATCAAAATTGAATGTATCTAAAGCGAACAATTCAGTAATCAGGGATTCAAGTTTGTCAACAGTTCCAGATGATTCAGCAACTCCCCAAACAATAAAACCTGCTATGAGAAAGACAGCCCATAAGCATGCAAAGAAAAGAATAGAGATTTTAAGCACAGACCAAACTTCAATATGTCTGACTATTCTTCTAACACGCCTTGCTTGTAATTTAACCCGCCTTCTTTTCTCAAATACAGATACTTTTCTCCCTGAACGTTGACGTGGAGGTATTGTCTTACTATTTCCAAAGAATCTATTTTCTACATCTGACATTTCTTCGTCTGGGTAAATAGAAATATTTTCTTTTTGTTCTAAATCGTCAAGGTAGTCGGAAGGAGATGGAGTCTCCACCGGTTTCTGTTCCTCGTTTTCTGGGTCGTTAGTTGTTGACTCGTCAATATTCGTCATTATTCGTAGTGTAGGTTACGAAACAGGACAGTGTGGTGGCACCCCTCAATGAACTGTTCTTGTAATGAATTTAGTTTTCTGATTTGATGGGGTCTTCGTCTTGAATAACAGGAGCAATTGCAGTAACTGTGGAGTCATTTTCAACAGACATTAATTTCACTCCAGTAGCTGACCTACCTTGTGTTGAAATACTATTAACTTTCATTCTGATTATGACACCATTTGAAGCAATCATGAAAACTTCATCATCGTCACCTACAGATCGACTCGCTACAACCTGACCTTTCTCAGGAGAGAGACTAATTCCAATAACTCCTTGTCCCGCTCTATGTTTCGGATTAAAACTATTGAAGTCTGTTCTTTTTCCGAAACCTTTTTCTGTCACAATGAGTAATGATTTCCCTTCTTCCGCTAAACATGCTGCAACAACCTCATCAGGATTAGAGACTTTTATTCCTCTCACACCAGCTGCCGACCTACCCATAGGTCGTACCTCTTCTTCATGGAATCTCATCACTTTTCCTTGGTTACTCACTAAACAAATATGATCATTTCCTGTTGTTGGTAGCACTCTGACTAATTCATCTCCTTCGTTTAGTCTTATTGCTATTAGCCCTTTCGAACGTGATTTGTCATATTCAGTAAATTTAGTTTTCTTTACTTTTCCTTGTTTTGTTGCAAAGACGAGAAACCTGTTTGTTTCATAATCTCGTGTATCAATCACCGCTGCTACTTTTTCGTCTGGCTCTAATTGCAGCAAATTCACAATTGCAGTTCCACGGGCTGTGCGACTCATAGTTGGAATTTGATGCGCTTTCAAACGGTGAACTTTTCCTAAGTTAGTGAAGAGTAATAGATATGCATGTGCTGATGTGTGCAGAATTGTTGTAATTAGATCCTCGTCTTTTAGGCCAGCCCCTGCTACTCCTCTTCCGCCTCTTCCTTGGCTTCTAAATTCATCACTAGAAACGGTTTTAACGTATCCGCCTGAACTTAGTGAAAAGACGAGGTCTTCATCGTCTATTAGATCTTCAATAAGGAAATCACCAGGGTCGTCCACTAATTGTGTTCTTCGTTCATTTGCATGTTCGTCACGGATTTCTGATAATTCATTGATAATTAGATTTCTAAGTTCTTTATCATCTGCAAGGATTGCTTGCAGTTCTGTAATTAATGTTGAGAGTTCTTCAACTTTTTCTTCTACTTGATCTCTTCCTAGGCGTGTTAATCTTCCAAGTTGCATATCTAAAATATGGTTTGCTTGTATCTCACTAAATTCAAATGGTGCATTCGTAAGAGATGTTCGTGCGGTTGACCGATCATCGCTTTCGCGAATAGTAGAGATAATCTCATCAATCATTCCAATTGCTTTTAGCAAACCTGAATTTATATGTAATTCATGTTCTGCTCTATCTAAACGGAATTGTGTCCGTCGTGTGACGATTTCTATTTGATGGTTAACCCAGCAAGTTAATGCATCATGAAGGGTCATGGTTTTTGGCACGCCATCATCCAAGGCAACCATATTTACTGGAAAGGATGTTTGCAGTGGAGTGCCTTTAAACAGTTGGTTTAATATCACGAGTGACGGGGCGTCTTTTTTGAGTTCAAAAACGAGACGTGTTTTCCCTTTTGCTGATTCGTTTCGTATTGTTCGAATTCCTTCAATTTCGCCTTTATCTACTAGTGCTGCTGTTTTCTCTTCAATAGATTCAACGCTCGTTTGATATGGAATTTCAGTAACGACTATTTGATCGTTCTTTTTTCCTTCAACTATTTCCGCTTTAGCTCTAACTTTTATTGATCCTCTTCCGGTTTTGTATGCCTGATGTATTCCAGAATGTCCAAGTATTTCTCCACCTGTAGGGAAATCTGGTCCTTTGACGAATTCCATGAGGTCGTTTGTTGTCGCTTCGGGGTTATTTATTAGGTGAATTGCTGCATCGGATATTTCTTGGAGGTTGTGGGGGGGTATATTTGTTGCCATTCCGACAGCAATCCCCTGTCCACCGTTTACTAATAAGTTTGGGAAACGTGCCGGTAGTACTTTTGGTTCTTGTGATGATCCATCAAAATTGTCTAAGAAATCTATAGTTTCTTCATCTATTCCTTCCAGCATCGACATTGCTAACTGTGACAATCTACTTTCTGTGTATCTCATCGCTGCCGGTGGGTCATTTGGTGAACCGAAGTTCCCATGTGGGTCAATTAGTGGATGCCGAAGTGAAAATGGTTGACCCATTCGAACTAATGCCTCGTAAATGGCACTATCGCCATGAGGGTGATAGTGCCCCATCACTTCCCCGACAACTGTTGCACATTTTACATGTGACCTATCTGGCCTTACATTTGTGTCGTACATCCCCCACAGTATTCGTCGATGGACGGGTTTTAGTCCATCTCTTGCATCAGGCAGAGCGCGAGCGACAATGACGGACATGGCATAATCAAGAAAGGATTGTTCCATTTCTTCTTGTATTTCGACATCTTCCACTCCTTCTAGTGGGTTATTGTCTTCAGAGGTGTCAATATCGCTCATGAATTCCTTTGTTGCATCAGATATCTAAAAACCGGACATCTTTAGCGTTGGTTTGTATGAAGGTCTTTCTGTTTTCGACATCTTCTCCCATTAATTTTGAGAATACTTCGTCTGCTATGGATGCTTGTTCTACCGTGACTTTAAGAAGTGTTCTTTTCTCGGGGTCCATGGTTGTATCCCAGAGTTCGTCGGCGTTCATCTCACCTAAACCTTTTAATCGCCCAAAGTCTGCTTTGTGTTTAGGGTTCTCCTTTAAGAAAAGATCCTTAGCGTGTTCATCTTTTAAATAGATTTTTGATTTTTTAACCTCAGTTGAAAATAAAGGGGGTTGCGCAATGTAAACATGGCCGTTTAATACAAGTTCTTTCATTTGGCGGTAAAGAAAAGTTAACAAGAGCGTTCTTATGTGGCTTCCGTCAACATCAGCATCTGCCAATAAAACAATTTTGTGATATCTAATTTTCTCAAGGTCAAATTCTTCTCCGAATCCAGCACCAATTGCAGAAATTAATGCTTGAACTTCGGTGTTGTTCAGCATTTTGTCAATTCGAGAGCGTTCAACATTTAGAATCTTTCCCCGAATTGGAAGAATCGCCATGGTTCTAGGGTCTCGTGCATCTTTTGCTGAACCACCAGCTGAATTTCCTTCAACAATGTAGAGTTCTGATTCTTCAGGATCTTTACTTGAACAATCTGTTAACTTACCTGGCAATCCTGCTCCGTCCAGAGCTGATTTCCTCCTCGTTGCATCTCGTGCTGTTCTAGCTGCGATGCGCGCACGTGCTGCTTGTACAGCTTTTTGAGTTATTAGTTTGGCTTCCTTAGGGTTTTCTTCAAGCCAATCACGTAGATGTTCACCAGTTGCTTTCTCAACAAGTGACTTTATTGAGACATTACCTAGTTTGCTTTTTGTTTGTCCTTCAAATTGCGGTTCGCGGAGACGTACAGAAATTATTGCAGTTAACCCTTCTCGTATATCCTCACCTTGTAACCCATCGTCAGTTTTGTTTAATTGACCATTATCACGGGCATATTTGTTAACTATTCTTGTTAATGCGGTTCTAAAGCCCTGTTCGTGCATTCCACCTTCTGTTGTTGAAATGCCGTTAGCAAAAGAGTGAATTCCGTCAGAATTAAATCCTGTATTCCATTGAAAGGCTATTTCTACTTCTTGTTCATCATCTTGATCTTGAAAAAAACCTACTGTTTCAAAGAGTGCTTCCTTAGATGTATTTACATGTTGAACAAAATCTTTAATACCACCATCATATTTATAGGACGTTTTTTTATTCTTCCCATTGTTTCGGTTATCGATAAAGGTTATTTCAAGGCCTTTGTTTAGAAAGGCCATCATTTGAAAACGTTCTAATAATGTATTTGATCGAAAATCTATTCCTTCTTTGAAGATTTTTATGTCTGGCCAAAAGCGGACTGTTGTTCCAGTTGTATCCTTTGACGTTTCGCCGGTTACAACAAGCTTCTGGTCTGGTTCACCACCGTCTTTGAAGGACATGAAGTGTATTTTTCCATCGCGTTGAATTTCCACTTCTACTTTTGAACTTAAGGCGTTAACAACGGATACACCCACACCATGTAAGCCACCAGATACTTTGTAGCCATCTCCACCAAATTTTCCACCTGCGTGGAGAACGGTTAAAACTACTTCTGCAGCGGATAAATTTTCATATTGGTGGTGGGTTCCTACCGGAATTCCTCTTCCATTATCGCGTACTTCACAAGCGCCATCTTCAAGAATTTTTACCTCTATTTGAGTACAGTGTCCTGCCATCGCTTCGTCTACAGCATTGTCAACCACCTCATAGACTAGGTGATGTAACCCGGTTGGACCTGTAGAGCCGATGTACATGCCTGGACGTTTGCGAACTGCTTCTAGGCCTTCTAAAACTTGTATGTCCTCAGCACTGTATGAGTCAGCAGTTTGCGTCATTTTTATTTAATTTCCCTACCAAATTTTCCAAGGTGATTTGCTTCAAAATTTCTCGTATTTTTTCTATAAAACACGTGGTCAGAGCACTAAATCACACAAATACCATTCTACCATTTTTCATAGTTCCGTAGGGGTTATAGACAATTAAATTTTAGTCATTTTCACCGGTAAATTATGGACTCATATTTTCTTAATTATTACTTTTAGAGCGTGAAGCTTTTCGTGACCAAGGTGAGATTTTGCAGCTTCTAAAATTTGTGCTTCTCGCCATTCTATTTCTTGCGCAATAGCAGCATCATTAGCTTGAATATGCAATTTATTATTCTTGATGTGTGTTGGGCGAGTTAATTCTGAAAATTTTTCACCAACTATTACATCCCATTTGTTAATTATTGTAGTTATCGCTTGAGAAGATGATCCGCTCAGTTTATTCAAGAGAGAATCTAAAAGAGAATCAAGCTTTTTGGGTTGGTTCTGTTCTCTTTCTAAAGGATCCCAAGTCATGAAACGAAAACTTTTCCTTCTTTAACTTCGTGATACATATTTTGTTGAATGATTTTCGGTTGAATTGCAGTAGTTATAAATGTTTGGTCGGCAACCAGAAGATGAAGAAGCCTCTCTGTTCGATCATTGTCGAGTTCAGAGAACACGTCGTCAAGAAGTAAAAGGGGTTTCGTTTGATGGACTCGATGTAGCAGGTGATGCCCCGCGACTCTTAAAGAAAGCGCTATTGTTCGCTGCTCTCCTTGGGAGGCGTGTGTTCTTGCAGGCATCCCATCTAAGTAAATTTCAATATCATCCCGATGTGGCCCGATTAAAGTCGTTCCTCTTCTTATCTCATCTTTTTCTGCTTCCTTCAAAAGAGATAACAATCCTTCTTGTAACCACCGAGGATTATAAATAATCTCGAGTTTTTCCGTTCCGCCTACAAGATTTTCATAAGCTCTCTGAGCTAAGTCTTGTATTTCTTCTAAAGTTTCTTGTCGCACTGTCCCCCAGTGCTTACTGAGAGTTGCGAATTGTTCACTCCAAACAGTGAGAGTATTTTGATTTTGGCTTGATAAATATCCCTTTTGCTGTTTTAGAAAAGCATTTCGTTGCTTTAGTACTGACTCAAGATCTGTTCGTTGTTTTAGATGTTTTGGATGCGTTCGAATAAGCAGTTCGTCAATATATGTTCGTCTGTTACTCGGTCCTTCCTTAACGAGTGTTAAATCATCGGGACCAAAAATAGTCATCGGTATTAAGCCCACCAGATTACGAATAGGTCTTATTTTCTGTTTGTTTATTGCAATACTGTTTTGACGCTGGTTGGAAATTTCTGCTTCAACTAAAAGTTCTCTATCTTCATGTTGTATTTCAGCACGAATGATCGCAGTGTCTAGCCCCTTCTGAATGAGTGCTTCTGCTGGAGCCCCCCTAAAGGAAACAGCGCTGCCCATATAGTAAATTGCTTCTAATAAGTTTGTTTTTCCTTGTCCATTTCGACCAAAAACAACATTTGTTCCCTTTTTAAATACTGTTTCTTGTGCTGAATAATTACGGAAGTCTTGCAACCATAATCGTTTCAGATAAACCATTATCGTTGTTATGAAATACGCACAGGCATTAAGAGATACAAAAATTCTGGGTGTTCAGCTGATTTTATAACAGCTGGTTTTTGATTATCCCTTGTTTCTAAGGTGATATCGTCACCAGGAGCTATTTCTAAGCCTTTCAATAGATATTCAGCATTGAATGCAATAGTAAGATCATCTCCATTGTAATTAGCATCAACAGTTTCATGGGCTTCGCCAATATCTTGAGTTTTTGCTATAAGTTGCAAACCATTCATTCCCATTTCTAAACGAATAGGGGTTGCTTCCTGTGCTAATAATCGGACTCTTTTGACTGCGTCTCGTAATTCCGCTCTATTAGCAGTTAATTTATTAGGATTGTCATCTGGGACTAGTCTCTTATAATCAGGAAACTCCCCCTCTATCAACCTGGTTGTCATTCGGATATTATTAACTTCAAAGGATGCTTCTTTTTCGCCAAGATATAGAGAAACTTCTGAATCCTTTTCTAGTAATCTTGCTAATTCTGTAAGAGCTCTTGATGGAACAAGAATCGGAGGTTGTCCTGATAGTAACGATGAACCAGGCATATCTCTAACAGCTAACCGGTACGAGTCAGTCGCTACTAACCGGAATCCCGTTTCTTCCGCAACCATATAAACACCTGTCAAAATTGGACGCGAATCATCAGATGAAGCTGCGGGAGTAACTTGTTCCAAGGCACTAACAAGTAAAGAGGCATCTACTGTTACAGGATCAGAGTTAATTCCTTCGAATAGTGGATATTCATCGGAAGGTATTGTTCGCAGTGCAAACTCGCTTCTTCCTGCCACTACCTGAAGGTCTGTATCATCAACGGTAATATCAACAGTCCCTGATTCTACCGATCGAATAACATCAGACAGTAGGCGTGCTGGAACCACAGAGGTTCCATCGCTCTCGCCTGCAACATCAAGTGAGACAGTTATTGTTAGATCTAAGTCGCTACCTGTTATTACCAATGTATCTTTTTCTAATTTGAGGTGAAGACCATTGAGAACTGGTAGCGTCGCCCTATTTGTTACAGCTTTGTTAGACGTATTAAGTGCTTCAACTAATATGTCACGGTCACATCGAAATTTCACTTGTGGAGAACTCCTTCTGTTCTTTAAGTTTTCTTAATTATTTAGTAGTGGTAGTAGGTATGTGGGTATGTGGTTATTGTTATATAACCCCTGTTCAGAGTGGATTTTTTCCTGTGGATTTATTGTTAAATACTTCTGTAATCCACAGCTGTCATTGCTGGGTTTCTAAATGATGTTGAGTGAAACATTCGTTGTTATCAACACTTTCCATAGTAGTCCACAAACCGTGTGGATTATTTATTTACCCGACCGTATTGTTTGTACCAGGTCGGTAACATCATCATAAATTTGTTGTTTTGCCGGCATAAGATCACTAATTTTATCGACAGCGTGAATTACCGTTGTATGATCTCGTCCACCAAACTCTCGTGCAATAGCTGGATAGCTTAGTTCAGTTAATTCCCGGAATACATACATAGCTATCTGTCTAGCTGTTACCAATGGTCGATGCCTTCTTTGACCAATAATATCTTCTTTTGAAAGACCAAATTTTTCTGCTGTTGCATCAAGAATCACTTCTGGAGTTATTGCACGTGGTTTACGGAGAGCGATCAATTCTTGCAATACGGTCTTTGCGATTTCGATAGTTAAATCTTGACTATTTAACTTGGCAAAAGCACATACTCTAGTTAGTGCTCCTTCCAACTCTCTAATATTTTCTTTTGCGTGTGTTGCTATAAATTCAAGAACATCTGCTGGAACAGGAATTGTTTCATTTTCTGACTTCTTTCGAAGAATAGCAAGCCGTGTTTCTAGATCAGGTGGTTGTATATCTGTCAATAATCCCATTTTGAAACGGCTTCTTAACCGATCCTCTAATGTCGAAATTGCATCTGGTGGGCGATCTGATGACAAAACAATCTGTTTATTCGCTTGATGAAGACTATTAAACGTATGAAAGAACTCTTCTTGAAGACCTTCTTTTCCTTCTAAAAATTGAATGTCATCAACAAGAAGAACATCAATTTCTCTATACCGGCTCTTAAATTCCGCCCTTTTATTCGTTTTTATTGACTCAATAAACTCATTTAGAAAAGTTTCTGTTGAAACATATTTAGTTGAATGCATCGGATAATTCTCATGAATATAACCCTCAATTGCTTGAAGAAGGTGAGTTTTTCCCAAGCCAGCTTCACCATGAATAAAGAGTGGGTTATACGACTCTGCAGGCCTCTCAGCTACAGACAAAGCAGCCGCATGAGCAAAACGATTGCTTGTCCCCGTAACAAAGGTTTCAAAAGTGTACTTTTCGTTTTTAACTACTGATTTCTCTTTGTCTATATGATTTATCTCTTTATAGAGAGGCGGTTTTATCTCCGCTGCCTCATTTGTACTAGGGATAAGAGTATCTGCCTGAGCTAGGTCTACTTCATTGCTATCTTTTGTATCGACTTCAACTATTAACTGAATATGTGTTGGTGATGCTTCTTCAAGTGCTTCGAGGACAAGAGGATTATATTTTCCTTCGACCTGTGCCTTTACCCAGTGGTTTGGAACTGTGAGAATTAGCTCATTTTCAGTTATAGATTGAGGTCTTGCTTCTTTGAACGTTGACTGCCAAACTCCATCAGATACCTGGTCTCGAATAGATTGTGCGCAGGCATCCCATAGTTGCGTTACGTTTGACATGGATTTTCTCTTTTCTATTTCAACTCCACATTCTCTTGTAATAATTGTGTGTAATCTTGTGGAGATCTTTAAATTTTTATAGCGTGACTGTGCAACCTAGCAGCATGTGAACAAACTTGCCAGTGGAAGTCTAGTGGATTTGTTTTTCCTGTTCACAGGCATTTTTTAGTACTTATCCACAGGGTGTGGATGTGCTTTTAAACCAAACTCTAATTGGCCTGTGGATAACTCTACTTGGTATTTTCGAATTATGATTTTTAAAGGTTGTGATAACTCAAGAAGAGCCTCTAGCGTATTGGTGTAAGGTAAATGCTGCCTGGAGATAAAAAGTCAGTTAAAGCTGGGCTTCGAAACAGGGTGTGTTGGAAGAAACCTTAAAATATAACGTAAAGGATTAAAAGTGAAGAGGACATTTCAGCCAAATGTAAGGCGAAGAGCCAAAAAACATGGCTTTCGTAATCGGATGTCAACCAGAGGGGGCCGTGCGATTATCAAAGCGCGTCGGCGACGTGGAAGGCAAAAACTGTCAGCGTAATAGGAAAGGTATCTGGGAGAGATAGACACACTTCCCTACTGAAGCGAGGGATTCGGATAAAAAAAGGGTCCTTTGAACTAGTTTATCTCTTTGAAAAGACAGATATTCCATGTTTGGCGTTTGCAATCCCTAAAACAGTGGGCATAGCTGTTTACAGAAACCGAATTCGTAGGCAGTATCGGGAAGCATTTCGAAAACTGGTTATATCTGATCCAAACTCAATTAAAGAAGGAAACTATTTAATAAAAATTCACTCAAAACAAAGTGAAAAATTTAAGACAGAAATAGTTCTAAAAGAAGCAATAAATGAATTATTTGAAAAACATATTACATAAGAGGTCGCCAAACAGGTTCCTTAAAAAAGCAGGTCAGAAGGCTATTTTACTATACCAACGTGTTACGGTGAACAAATTACCGTCATGTCGGTATATGCCGAGTTGCTCGGAATATGCATATGAGGCTATCGATGCGCATGGGATCCTTAGAGGTGGTTGGTATTCAACTAAGAGGTTGTGCCGTTGCCACCCATGGGGAGGGCACGGATATGATCCAGTACCAGAGAGGAAAACGCAATGTTAGAGTTTTTTGGGGATATTCTTACGACAATTTACGATTTTTTCCCTAATTATGCTTTTGCAATTATCATCTTTACTTGTCTGGTCATGATTGTTTTAACTCCGGTAACACTCAAACAGACACGCAGCATGCTGGCTATGCAAAAAGTAGCCCCGGAATTAAAAAAACTAAGAAAAAAGCACGGAAACGATCGCGATAAATTAAATCAGGAAATGATGGCGCTTTATCAAGCGAATGGCATTAACCCTTTAGCAGGATGTCTTCCCCTGATAGCGCAAATGCCTATATTTTTCGGTCTTTTTTATACTGTTCGTGGATTAACAAGAAGAACAGGAGATGTAGGACTAAGGCTTGGAGATGTTTCAATCGTCGACCAAACGACTACAGACTATATTCCTGCCTTGAATGCACGGGTTTTTAATCCAGACTTTATTGGAAAAGACACTGAAATGTATCGAGATCTAGCTTTGTCGACAGAAATGACCTCTTTAGGTATGGATTTAGCGCGTACCCCATGGAATGCTTTGACAAACAACTTCGCGGAAGGTCTCCCCTACCTACTTTTAGTTCTCCTGGTGGGCTTGTCAGCTTGGTATCAACAACGGATGATATCAAACAGATCTTCATCTTCGATGTCTGAAATGCCTGCTCAGCAGCAACTTTTAATGAAATATATGCCTTTTATGCTACCGATATTTTCATTCGGTTTTCCTGCTGCTCTCGTCTTCTATTTTTTGACGTCTAATGCATTCAGAGTACTTACACAATTATTTATAACGAGAAAATACTACGGTAAAAATGCTGATACATCGGAAGTAATCAAACCAACAAAAGAAATGGTTGAATCTGTACAAAAACAGAAACCCGGGAAATCAATTGACCAAAGCGAAATACATGGAACACGCAGGCATTTGACGAACCCACCTAAGAAACGCAATAAAAAAACTAAACCCCCTGAGACAAATAGTCCTAAGAAGGGAAAAGTTGCAGAGCGTAAAGAGCCACAAGCCCGCCCTACATCAAAAAGGGTGACACCAAAGAAAAATAGCGAACCAGACACGCCCGGCTCACGTCGTCGTAATAAGAAAAAGAAGTGATAAATATGGAATGGGTAGAAGTCCGCGCAGAGAATATAGAAGCTGCAGAGGAACTCGCATTAGATCAACTAGGTGTTGCTAGAGAAGACGCAGAGTTCGAAGTTGTTACAAGGGAAGAAAATAGGCTTTTTGGTCTTAAAAAAACAGAAGCAAGAGTTCGAGCACGGGTAAAACCTGCTGATCTTCCTTCAAAAACCACTAACAACAGAAAACGTTCAAAAAACAACAACAAAACTCAAAAGAGTAACAAAACAGCGCCAAAAAATACTAAAAAAAGCAACAAGAACAACAAAAGTAATAAAAACAATAAGACTAAAAGCACCAAACCGATGCAAGAAGATAGAGAACCAATGCCACTCAAAGAACAAGAAGACGCAGTTATTGAGTTTCTTCAAGGCGTAATAGCTAGTTTTCAAATCGACGCTTCAGCAAGCACCCGAATGGAAGAAGAAAGAATCATTGGGTCAATTGATGGTGAGGATGTTGGACTTTTGATAGGGCCGAAAGCTGGAACTCTTTTAGCTCTCCAGGACATTACAAGAACAGTTGTTCAACGGCATGCCTCCGGTAAGAAGACAAATAGGCTTTCAGTAGATGTAGGTGGCTATCGAGAAAAGAGAAAAGCCTCTTTGGTAGCTTTTACACAAAAACAAGCAGATTTAGTGAGAGAAAAGAACGAAAAAGTTGAGTTAGAACCTATGGGAGCAGCTGATCGCAAAATAGTCCATGATGCAGCTGCAGAAATTTCCGGCGTTTCAAGCAGTAGCGATGGAGAAGAACCACGCAGGTATGTTGTTCTTCACCCTTCTGAATAAAGTGATTCGGGGCATTTTAGAAAAATCACAGAAATTTAATTTTCTAGGAAACCCTCCGATTGATGATCATATACGAAATGCAATGGGATTTGTCCAGGTAATACATGGGTTTACGGGGGAAAATCAAAAGGGGAAAATATACGATCTCGGGTCAGGTGGGGGAGTACCAGCCTTGGTTTTAATTGAGAAACTTAAAGAATGGGAATTTGTACTAATTGAACGAAAGCAAAAAAGAGCAGACTTTTTATTTGAAGCTATTAGTGTTCTTAACGCCTCTGAAAGAGTCACGATTGTTTGCGATGAAGCTGAAAATACAGCACGGAATGAAAAATTTTCATTTGGAGCTGATTTTGTGACTGCTCGGTCATTTGGCCCGCCAGCAATCACTGCTGAATGCGCATGTAGGTTATTAAAATTAAACGGCTTCCTTGTTGTTAGCGAACCTCCAAGTAATACAGATAGGTGGGTGCATGAAAAGCTATCTCTCACAGGTTTAACCCCTATAAAACACGCAAAATTCAATGATTCTAACTTCCAAGTCTTGCAGCAATCGCAGCAACCATTCGATGGTCTTCCCAGAAGACCTGGAGTGACTAGAAAGCGCCCTTTGTGGTAATGTTTCACGTGAAACACAATTGACTTTGTTTCATGTGAAACATTCAAAAAGTGTGAAAAATTGACACTGTTTTCTCAGATGCTAAAACTAAAGAAACATTAAGTTCAATATGTTCTGATCAGGGGAAATAGAAGAAATGGAAGATCTATTAAGTAATAAAAGACATCCTTCTTCTTTAAATAAATTACCGAGAGTCATTACAGTAGCTAACCAAAAAGGCGGAGTAGGAAAAACAACTACGGTTGTAAATATAGCTACGTGTCTGGCTGAAACAGGAAAAAGGGTATTAATTGTCGATTTTGATCCACAAGCGAATGCTACTTCGGCTGTAGGGATTGAACCCGGTACCTTCACTAACTCGATATATGAAGTGATTTTAGGTCAAGCCTCAATGATTGACTCTATTATCAAAACAAAGTGGGAGGGGCTTTCTATTGCGCCTGCAACGATAGATTTATCTGGTGCAGAAATTGAGTTAGTATCAGCTTTTAACCGCGAGAGATACTTAAAAACAGCGATAACAGGCATTATTGATAAATACGACTACGTTCTTATTGATTGTCCTCCTTCAATCGGACTACTGACAGTAAATGCTTTGACTGCAGCTGATGAAGTACTGGTTCCGATCCAATGTGAATACTTAGCGTTAGAAGGATTAGGGCAATTAATAAACAATGTTGAAAAGGTAAAAACTCACTTAAATGAAAAATTACATATTTCAATGATTGCCCTCGTAATGTTTGACGGGCGAACAAAGTTAGCTTCTCAGGTCGTTCAAGAGGTGCGTGACCACTTTGGTAACACAGTTTGTAATCAAGTTATTCCTCGATCTGTGCGGTTGTCAGAGGCTCCTTCGTTCGGACAACCAATTATCTATTTTGATCCGAAAAGTCGTGCAGCGCTAGCCTATAGGGCCTTAGCAAAGGAGATATCAAGTGTCACGTGAAAAGACCGGCTTAGGCAAAGGTTTAGGGGCTTTAATCCCCTCAACATCAATACCAAAATCGACAGAAGGATCATATTATGCAGAAACAACTGGTTACCAAGAGGTACCGATAGGTTCTATTTCTGTTAACCCTTATCAACCACGTGATGTTTTTAATGAAGATGCCTTGAATAGTTTGTCGTTATCTATTCGTGAGGTCGGCGTTCTTCAACCAGTATTAATTAGGCGAAAAACCTCAGATACTTTTGAACTTATAGCGGGAGAAAGGCGTTGGCGTGCAGCAAAACGGGCAGGCATGGAGACAATTCCAGCGATTGTTCGGGATGTTGAAGATTTAACATCATTGGAACATGCGCTGGTTGAGAATCTTCACCGTCAAGACTTAGGCCCACTTGAAGAGGCGGCAGCCTATCAACAATTGATAGATGATTTTCAACTCAGTCAAGAATCGGTAGCGAAGCGCGTTGGGAAGAGCAGGCCAACTATTGCTAATGCATTACGACTTCTTCAATTGCCGTCATCAGTTCAAGGTTTTCTTATGGATGGAAGATTAACAGCAGGGCATGCTCGTGCACTTTTAGGGTTATCTTCTCGCCAGGAACAAGACCAACTTGCCAATAGAATAATCGAAGAGAACTTAACGGTTCGTGAAATTGAGAAAATAGTTCGTGATGGCACTCTTGCTTTAAAAGTCACAAAGAGACGACCAGCCAATAAATCTGTAGCCGAACTTGAAGTCGAAAGGATACTAAGCGAACTTCTCTCCACACGTGTAGAAGTAAAAATTGGTAATCGTAGAGGAAAGATCACAATTGATTTTGCTAACAATGATGATCTAAGTCGGATACTTGAAATTATTGAAGGTTCTAAACGTCAATAAAATATTGGCTTATAGAGAAAAGTCTTAACTTAAAGTTTAGACTTTGAGGTTGTTCAGAGTTTGTTATCCCCAGTTTGGGGAAAAACCTGTGATTTTCCCGTAAAAAAACGCTGTCAACAGGGAAAACATAAAATATATGGTAGCTATAAGTAATTTTCCTCAAAAGGTTCAGAAAACCAGGACGAAATGGCTTCAGTTAAGACCTTGAGTAGCATTTGAGAGTCCGTAATTAAATCTTCTGTCGAGCCGTATCTAATTGCAACAGCTGGCATGCGAGTTTCTCTGAGAATCTTTTCACTATTTCCAATAGCTTCAATTGTGTTCCCAGAATGTCGTAAAAAATTTTTCGAGAATAACTCTGTGAAATGTGTACCACCAGGTGAAGCAAAACCTTTAGCTGAATAGAAAGAAATCGTTCTTTCGTTCGCTAGAGGTGGGAAAATACCTATGTAAAGGTCTACATTGTTGTCGTTACAGAAGGCTGCGTGTGCTGATTCATCATAATGGCCAATTACATCTACCTTAATGTGTGATTGTCGCATTCTTTTTGCAAACCCATCAACAACAGGGGAGAAACCGCCCAAGTGACCGAGTGCAATTGACGGTAAATCATTAGATCTCATCTTTGAAATAATTTTTTCTTTTTCTTGAACAACAGCAACAGAGCTTTGCTCAACTCGCTCTCCCAGTCGCTTCAAGGCAGTAATACAGTTTGGTCCGAAAATCGCATCAACCACTAAACCTGAGTTTCGTTGAAATAGTTCAACTGCATCTTGTGTGTCGGGACCAAAGATACCGTCAACTTTCCCAGGGTTAAATCCAAGAGAACCTAGTGATCTTTGAAGTTCGGCAATATCTTCCCCTCGTAACATAGGACGGCTTAGGTAAAGAAGTCTGTCTCCGAGGATAAAACTATTTTCAACCAGAACATCCCAAGTTTTTTGATCACATTGGCCAGATACTGGCAACCCGCGTTGTTCTTGAAACTTTATGACTGAATTTTTTGTTTTTTCAGTAAAGCAATCAAGCGGTTCAGTTACTTCGAAATTTAATGATTTAAGCATGCTATGTAACTCTTCGATGCGCGCGCCTCTGTCACCTAAGTTAAGTGCATTAGATTCTTTAGATTGGTTTTCCATTATTTCGCATTCCAACAACTACGGCATGTAGTTTATCGGCTTTAGCGTATATGGAAAGTTAGATAAATTCGGAAAGGTCTTCGAGAAGGGCGTCTTTAGATTTTGCACCAACGATTCTCTTTGTTGGAACCCCTTCATCAAATACGATTAGAGTTGGAATGCTCATGACCTCGAAGCGTCGCGCAATATCGCCAGCTTCGTCTACATTTAGTTTCGCAATTTGTATATGTTCTCCCTGCTCAGAGGCTATTTCTTCTAAAATGGGAGCAATCATTTTGCACGGCCCGCACCATTCAGCCCAGAAGTCCACAAGGATGGGTTTTTCAGAGGTGTTCACAACCTCGTCAAAGGTGCCAGCAGTAAGGGTGGTAGTTGAATCAGACATTTTGTCTCCAGTTCGAATTTAGAAATGCTTTAACTAAATGTAGTGGTGAAACTAGTGTTTGTGGGGAACATGTGACAAGTTACCCTGCATGTTGTTCTTCTAGCCATCGCTCGGCATCAATTGCTGCCATGCATCCAGATCCAGCTGCTGTGATTGCTTGGCGGTATGTGAAGTCTTGAACATCTCCACAAGCAAATACTCCATCGATGTTTGTTCGAGATGAATCGCTTTCTGTTTTGATGTAGCCATTTTCGTGGAGAGATAATTGACCTTCAAAGATTGATGTATTTGGCGTATGGCCTATAGCTATGAATAAACCAGAGATATTAAGCGTAGATTCTGTTTGATGAGTTACGTTTTGAACCTTGACGCCCTCAAGTTTGGTATCGCCGATATATTCAGTCACTTGATGGTTCCAAAGAAATTTAATTTTGGGGTTAGCGAATGCTCGATCTTGCATAATCTTTGATGCTCGAAGTTGGTCACGACGGTGAATGATTGTTACTTTGCTGGCAAATCGCGAGAGGAACATTGCTTCTTCAATAGCTGAGTCTCCTCCACCAACAACAGCGATCTCCTGATCTTTGAAGAAGAAGCCGTCGCAAGTGGCACACGTTGATATGCCATGGCCGACGAGCTCGATTTCTTTCGGGAGGTTGAGCATTAGAGCTTTAGCACCAGTTGAAACAATTATTGATTCAGCAGTGAATGTCGGTTCGTTTGATGACGGATCACCTACCCATACTTCAAATGGTGAGGTGTGGAGATTAACTCGTGTTACTTTCTTTGTTAATAATTCAGCTCCAAATCGCTCTGCCTGAGCCCTAAAGTTAGACATTAATTCAGGACCCATTACCCCTGAGGGGAATCCAGGGTAATTTTCAACATCTGTCGTCAGCATGAGTTGGCCACCGGGTTGGTCGCTTGTTGAGGAAGGTTCTCCCTCTATGACCAATGGTTCTAGATTGGCACGAGCAGTGTAGATTGCAGCTGTAAGACCAGCGGGACCAGAGCCGATAATAACAACCTCTTTGTGATCAGACATCTTTTCCTTCCATATGCGAAACACCTTCTCTGGGTGTAGCTGCGCCTTTTGGTCTTCGTCTCCATATTAAAAAACCGATGGTGGACCATAACGTAGCGCTTAAAAGATAGACAAACCAAACTGCTCTTGAACGTTCTGAAAAAACCCAAAGATCAAAGATCTCAATAAGGCCTCGACTAACCCCGATAAAGAGAAAGGGGAGGGATATTAAAATAATAATTGTGGCAGTTAACCCATAGACCAAAGTACGGCTTATGCGAATAGCAGGACCTGAGGTTTTCACCCGAACGTTTTCTACTTGGTCAACTATTTTTGATGTAAGTAACGTTTCAATAGAGGTATTCGATTCTTGATCTTCTGGTTGGAAATTGTTTGTTTCTACCATGTGGTGAGAATACCCGCTTAGAGCAGGTTTTGATTAATTTTTTTACATTTATATGGTGGGATAGTTGCCTGAATTTAGTGGTTTGAGAGGATGAAACTGCTTGTGGCTTAGGAATTATGGTCTACTTCAATAATTAATCTGGGGGGGTCCATAGTTTGGTATGAACGGAAAGTACTGTCTGGCTCGATTCCTAGAACAAAGGTCAAGTTTGCTTCAAAGTCACCAAAGTAAATACCCGTGAGGTTAGATTCATCTGCTGTTATTGTTTCTGTAATTGATCCCCAAGATGGCTCATAACCTGTCTCCTCGTTCCATATACCACCACGTGCAGCAAGGTTAATTACAACGTATTCATCTATTTCAGTTGGTAGAACGTAAGAATCCTCTCCCACCAAGAACTCACCATTTATTTCTATAGCGTAAGGTCCTGGAATCATTGAAGGAGGATCATCACTCGTCGGTGCTAACTCTATGACAAAGGAATCAAACGATTCTCCTGATTCGATGCGTACGTCCTGAAGTAGGAATGAGCCGTATTCGTCGGGATTATCAGATGTGTAGGTATTTACAGGTCCTTGTCTCATCCTTTCGTTTGCGCTTGTTTCTGCTTGTAATCCGGCGATAGTAGGTTCGTCATTCGTGGGCATTTCACTTTGAGCTTCTTCTAACTTTTCAGAAATATCTGCTTCATTTTCTGCTACGAAATCATTATCTGCTGTGTCGTCAGTTGATTCTTCTATATCTATGGATGCACTGTTTGGACTTGAGTCCAAAGGTGTAGATTCAGCGAGATCAGTATTCTCTCTATCCTGTTCATTTGCTTCCAGAGGGGCACTTTCTGCTACCGATTCACCATCCGACTCTTCAATAATTTCCGATGCGATTTGTGTTGTCGAATTATCTCCAGACCTGAACAGTGGGATAGCGACAATTACAAGTAACGCCGCAGCAACTGCTCCAAGAATCCAAGCTGGTCTACGAAATGAAAAGCTTGACTTTTCAGCATTTCTGATAGGAATAACCGAGTCAGAGCTATCTACCATCATCTCATTCAAGGCTGTTTGAATATGGTTTGCTCTCGTTTCTGGGTCGTTAGGTATGACTTCTCCAACTTTTTTACTCACGGAGAGAATCTGGTTAACCTCGTTCATTAATCTTGGGTCTGATTCAATGCGCGCGCGTTCTTCATCATTTACTTCACCATCTATATAGGCGCTTAGTAATTCAAAATCATCCATCATTAACCTCTTTGACTGCGCGAACATGACTTTTGTTCCCCAAAAGTTCTTCTTTCATCTTTTGACGGGCCCGAGCAATTCGTGACTTTACTGTGCCTGATGTAATACCAAGGATTTCACTTATCTCTTCATAGCTGGTACCTAATTGGTCTCTAAGCACGAGCACTATACGGAATTCTTCTGGCAGGTTTTGTAAAGCATCATCGATATCAATGTTGTCAATTAATGAATCTTCAAGACTTTTTGTGGTTTGAGGAATGACAGTGTCTTCGTTGAATTCAGTAGTTGCCCTTCGAGCTTTTTTTCGGATTTCATCCAATGCTGCATTTGTTGCTATTCGATAGACCCAGGTTGAGAATTTTGCCGTTGACTTAAATGAAGGAATGTTTCTGACTATTGATATCAACGTTTCCTGTGTGGCGTCGTTAGCGTCATCAATGTTACCTGTTACTTTCCGACAAATTGAAAAGATGTAATCATAGTAATGTTCAAGTAGTTGCTCTACTGCACTTGCATTTCCTTGTTGCGCTGAAGCTATAAGTTGTGATTCATCAAATGCCACTGCTAGTCCTATTGTACATACGGCAATTTTTT
>CEUK01063682.1_pt1 | contig 24398 bp, 17 predicted proteins | sample 356451 | NCBI WGS metagenome assembly CEUK01 (sample SAMEA2622843, study PRJEB7988) | marine metagenome | isolation source: saline water (ENVO:00002010), including
TACTTTTTGGTTTATTGTAAGCTGAAATTAATTGGTAGTGTAAAAGTCACAGCTACAGGTGTTCCTCTTTGTTTGGCAGGAATCATTTTTGGTATAGAATTGACTAATCTTAGGGCTTCTTCTCTAAGGTGTTTATCTTCACCTCTAACAACTCTAGCAGAACTTACTTTTCCAGATTTTTCAATTACAAATTCAATGAAAATTTTTTCGCTTATACCCATTTCTTTTGCAATCGCTGGATATTCAAAATTATTTCGTATGTGTTTACCAATGCCTTTTTGGAAGCATATATAGTTTTCATCTTTAGGTGCACTAGTAGAACACCCAGGAAACACTGGTTGCTGTTCAACGACAGCGAAATTAAAAATTTCTTCTTCTTCTTCTTCTTCTAAAATTTCAATTATTTCTTCTTCGTCAGTCTCTGCATCTTCAATGTCTATTTCTTCCTCAATGATTATATCATCTTCAACGATGGTTATTTTAGGTGGAGGAGGTGGAGGAGGTGGAGGAGGTTTTAACTCCTTTTCTGTCAAAGGGATTATTTCTTCTTCTAAATCAAACATATCCAAACTACCTAAACTTGACACATTGCCATCACCAGATCTCCATTCAAACGCAATAATCACAACCAAAAGTGATATAATCAAACCAATTTGGATGAAATAACTTCTTTTTTTTTCTAAGTCGTATTTAGGATTCTTTTTAAAAACCATAGCAGTTATACAAATTTACATAAAAGGAATTAGGACAACAAAATAAACAACTTTTTCTTTATAATCCTAAATGAGCTTTATATTCTGACATATTTAAAAGTTTTGATTCATCAATTTCATGAACTTTCACCTTTATAATCCATCCATCATTGTAAGGAGATGTATTAATTAACTCTGGATTTGATTCTAAATCTGTATTCATTTCTGTGACTTCCCCTGATAATGGCATGAATAAATCGGACACCGTCTTAACAGCCTCAATAGAGCCAAAAACATCATCTTGACTTAAATTTGAACCAATTGAATCAATGTCTACGAAAACAATATCTCCAAGCTCTTGCTGAGCATAATCTGTAACTCCAATTGTTGCAACATCCCCCTCTACTTTTAACCATTCGTGATTTTTAGTGTATTTTAAATTTTCTATAAATTCCATTTTCTTATTTTTTATTTTCTAAAACTATATATTTTTTCTATAATTTTTACAACATTTAATCCATCATTTGAATTTGTATGAATTTTAATATTTTTTTTACTTAATACATCAACAACATTATCAATCATCTTATCATGATTAAATGCAGAACCCTTATAGGAACCATAATCATTACATTGAACATGTTGATCAAAAGTAGGTGTTAAGTGATTATTAATATCACAATATAGCAGTTGATCCATATACTGTCCACCTATTTTCACTGTTCCTTTGGAACCAAGAATTGTAATACTACTTTCTAAATTTTTATTATAAACAGCAGTAGAGTAGTTTAAAGATGTTACTATACTATTTTTAAACTTTAAAAATAAAAATCCTGAGTCTTCGAAATCAATATAATTGTGATTTGTTAACTTAAAAAATTCTGCCTTAACAGACTTTACCTCTCCAAATAACCAATATAAAATATCTATGAAGTGTGAAAATTGTGTATACAAAGGTCCTCCGTCCTTTAATTTTGATCCATGCCAATTACTTTTTAAATAATAATCTTCATTTCTATTCCAAAAACAATTAACTGAAACCATATTAATCTTACCCAATAAATCTTGATCAACAACTTCTTTTAGCCAAACCATAGTTGGTGAAAATCGATTTTGCATAACACAAAAAACGAGTTTATTATTTTTTTTTGCTGTTTTTATAATTTGCTGAGCACTATTGCTACTTAGAGCCATAGGTTTCTCAATAACAATATGTTTGTCTGCATTTAAACAATCAATCGCCATATCAGCATGTAAATAATTTGGAGTGCAAATATTTATAACATCTGTATCACATTTCAAAAAATCATGATAATTATGACAGATCGTTGTGTTATTTGAAATATTTAGTTTCTTTTTTTGAAGTATGTCAAATATAGCTACCAATTCGGATCTATCATTTTCATTAATGCATTTCAAATGACGACTTCCTATGCTGCCTAAACCAATTATTCCAAATCTAACTTTGTTCATTATATAAAGGATTGTCTTTTAACATATTCATCAATAATTTCTATAATCTTTAATTGTTTCGAGTATAACATTTTTTTGTTATATCGACCATCTTGCCTGAAGGGATTAAAGTTTTGTTTTTTAAGTATCAAATTTAAACTTATTGGAACTAATTTAAGTTGCAGTTGATAGTTTTTTTCATAAAGTGAATAAATATCATCATCTGAACTAATTTTTATTTTTTCTTGATGAACTAAAAGTCCAGAATCTATTTTTTCAGATATTAGATGCACAGTAACACCAATACTTTGATTAAAGTATATAGACCATAAAATAGAATCTAATCCTCTTATTGAGGGCAATAATCCAGGATGGAAATTTAAAATACCATATTTTATAGAGTTAATTATATTTCTTTTAATAATTCTAGCTCCAGCAATTATCCCAAAGTTGACTTTATACTTTTTAATTAACATTTGAGCCTTTACACTATTATGTTTTGCGATATACAATGGAATATTGTATTTGTTCACTAGCTGTTGAAGTGTTTCTTTGTTTTCATACTTTTTGAAGTCAAATCTAGATTTCGGTGAATTAATTTTAATACGGTTTGACGCAATAATTAAAGATATTTTATGACCATTTCTATATAAAATATTAATGAAGTCGTTTGTTTTTCTATGTGGAAAATTATAAGCAAATAGAATTGTGTTTAACTTTTTATTCACTGATTATAACTTTTAATTGTGTTACAAATAAAATCTATTTGCTTAGAATCTAAATGAGGATGCATTGGAATTGATATTATACAATTTGATGTTTTTTCAGAATTAGGCAAAGGAATTGTGCAGTATTGGTGATAGGCTTCTTGTTTATGAAGAGGAATTGGATAATACACCATAGTTGGAATACCATGTTCATGTAAATAATTTTGAAAACTTGCTCTGCAAATATGAGTAGATAATAATAAACTATATTGATGATATACATGATCTGAATAATTCTGAGTTACAGGTACTGTCAACCAACTTAAAGTTGAAAAAGCCTTATTGTATAAATCTGCTATTTTTTTTCTTTTAATAATAAAATCTTCTAAAAGAGTCAATTTAAATGATAAAATAGCAGCTTGTAAAGCATCTAACCTTGAATTTAGTCCAATAATTTTGTATTTATAGCGCTCTTCTTGACCATGATTAACAATTAATCTAATTTTCTTGGCTAAATCAGAATTATTTGTAAAAATAGCTCCCCCATCACCAATACATCCTAAGTTTTTTGATGGGTAAAAAGAAGTTGTACCAATATCTCCAATTGTACCTGAATATGTCCATTTATTAGTTTCTTGTTTACATTTTGACCCAATTGACTGTGCTGCATCTTCAATTACAAATAAGTTAAACTTTTCTGCTAGAAATTTAATTTCTCCCATATTACAACATTGTCCAAACAAATGAACAGGTATAATGGCTTTCGTCTTTTTTGTAATAGATTTTGTAATAGATTTAATATCTAATAAAAAGCTGTTTGGATCTATGTCAACAAAAACAGGTTTATAACCTAAAAGACAAACTGTCTCAACAGTTGCTACAAATGTAAAAGATGGAACTAAAACTTCGTCTCCCATTTTTAAACCCAAGGCCATTAGAGCTACTTGAAGTGCATCTGTTCCATTCCCACATGAAATAACATGTTTTACATCTAAAAAATCTGACAACATTTTTTCAAAACTCTTTACTCTTTCGCCTTGAATATAGGATCCACTTGATAAAGTATCTTCAATAATTTCGTTAATTTTTACAGAGTGCTTTTTGTACTCCGTAACAACATCAACCATATGTATTTTATTCATAATAATTATTTTTTTACATTAATGTAAATCTTAAACTTACTCCCACATTGGTATTTGAAGTGGGGAAAGAAGACGAAACGACATAATCAGTGACCACTTGATCGTAAAATAACTTTAAATTTACTCTGCTATTTACTACGTAATCGGCAGCAAATTTAAGAGTTATAAGAGATTGTCCAGATGTTGGCTGATTACTATCCTCTTCTATCCTTCTAATAATAGTCTTATTGTTTCTAACAGAAATATCTGCTCTTAAATCTAAATCACTACTCACCTTCTTTTGACCAGATCCACCGTTAAAAATTAACTCAACATCTTGGACTCTATATCCCAAACCCACAAGATATTCTGAACCCTTAACTTCAGTAATCTGACTATTTGATAAATTTAGGCTGATAGTCCTATCTTTTTTATATTCTAGCCTTGTTGTCATACTATTTTTCATAGTAAAATCAAGTTTAATAAAAGGAGCAAACTGTTCAGTAATATTAACTTGATCTATTTGAAATTCTGTTAAAAAATTACCGCTAGCATCATACAATTCATTATCAAATAAGAGGTTGCTAACAAATGAACCCACAGAATATGAAGAGCGATAGCTATGACTAATTGTAATATTTTTAAATCTATTTTTAACCCAAGGAATTTGTGTAAATCCATTGAAATTCAAATTCCAATTAGGCATTGGAATTGAGGGGAATTTATTAAGAGATTGTCTATTGGGATTTACTCCTGAATATGCAGCAAGAAAAGCAGGGATCATAACGTCTTGTGAAGTTACAGTAAATCCACTATTTGGATCATATAAAATTCCTGATTCAGCAGCTAATCGCTCACTGATTTCATAACGATAGTTAATAAAATCTTCAAATAATGATGAACTATTATCAGCTCTATCTTTAATAAAAGATGTTCTAATTGGTAAAAAAGAAATATTAAAATTACCTGCTCTTGAATTACTGACGTGATTAAATTGTGGCGAATTTTCGGTATTAGTATTTACAAAATACTCATTTTCATTAATTGTGTATCTTCTATTACCTGTAAACATAATTTTAAATCTGCTAATAGGTTCAACAGTAGCACGAATATTTAAATTGTTTGTAAAACTATTTGTGTATAATGTATTTAATAGCGGATTAGTAGTTATCCAACCATTATTCATTGCTTCAATCCTTATGTCATTTTGACTCCCTAAAACAAACCCAAGAGTTGGAGCAGGAGATGATAAAGGACTATTTAAACCGAAAAAATTTGCATCATGAATAAATCCTGGTAAAAATGTGCCATTAGTTTCAGAGTAAGAAATTGAAACATTTTTTATACTAAAAATTGCTCTAGTAAAATACTTGAAAAACTTTGCATCCTCCGCCTGATTAGATGTAATTTTATTATTTGGTTGAGATGAATTTCTACCTGGACTTTTAGGTACTCTGCTTTGTCTTGAATTGGCTAAAGCTTTTTTAAGAAAAGGTACCTTATTATATAATGATGTTAAATTAAATTGCGCGTTAAACTTTATAGAATTATTATTTTGAATAGTATTACCAAAATTGGCCTCACTTAAAACAAGTGAACTTGCTCTCCAGTCATAACTAGCATCATAATTAATACTGCTATTAATCCAACTTAACAATGGTAATTTATTTATTGGCAATGTATATCTTATATCAAAATTATGATGATATTCTACAGGCCTACCTAATGAAAATATATTTGTAAATAAACTATCTCGTTTATTCTTGGTATCTATACGTCCATATGGCTCATCAACAACAGATTGATTACGTGCAGAGAAATTTAACTTAATTGATTTTGCTAAATCATATTTCATATTATATATTCTACTCATTGTAAATAGCTTGCTATACATTTCAGGTAAATCAATTTCGCTATTTGAAGTGTTTCGCATTTTTGTTTCTAAATATGATCTATTGAAATCAGTTCTAAATGATATTTGCTTTGGGGACAAATAGAAATTAATATCTTTAATTAATCTTAAATATTTAGCTTTTGTCAAAAATTTTACTTTAGAAAATGGCTTAATATTTTTCGGGTTAGTATTATAGTTATAACCGATTCCACCAGAGTAATCTTGTCGAATAGAATATTCAGTGTTAATGTTTCTACTAAACACTTCATTATATGAATAACTCACAGAAAAATTTTCAATGTCATAAACTTTAGATTCTCTGCTATCTGAAGCTCTTTCTTTTCTGATATTGGTAAAATTGACACTTTTTATTTTAGTATAATCTTGAACAATTTGTCTAATTGAGTCCTGTTCTTGTCTAGTTTCATAAGCTGCTAAGCTAGCATCCAAAAGTATATCTGGATCTAATGGGTTATATTGAGGATTTTGCACAGATTCTGAAACAGAAAAATACATGGGTAATTTTACATTTGAATCTTGAGGAAACAACTGACCTAATTCTAAATTAGCTGTTAAATTATATCTCTGTGACTCATGTAAATTTCGCTCTGAAATATTTTTTTCAAGACTACCAAAACCTACTGTGCTCATTGAGCCTGCAAAAGCGAGACTTGCAAAATCTGCTAACCTTAATCTTAATTGAGTTCTTGCTGCCCACCCACCTTTTTCATTAAAATTACTTAACCTTAATTCATTAACCCAAACTTCAACAGACTTACTTAATTGGTCATCAGAAATAGGGTTTTTAATTCCTATCATTATAGTTTTAACATTACCTAAGTTTGGATTACCTTTAATATTTATAATATTCTGGCTATCAGAATAAGAATAAATGTCAGAATAATTAAAATTGGTATTTTGATTCATAAAATTATTTCTAGCTTGCTTGGCAGTTTGTAATAATGCTAATGATAGTTGAATTCTATTTTCAAGTGGCCAAACATCCTCCCTGTTTGAAGTACCATGAGGTGTGATTTTTAAGGGCATTTCATATTCATAATAATTACTAGTATAATCACTACCAATTCTAATGAATAGATTAAGATCATCGTCTATTAAATTTTCTTCTAAAATTGATTCCGCATGGCTGTACATTTCAATAGTTTTATAGTTTCTCATATCCATGCTAACACTTTTAAATGCAGCCCTAGAATCACCATCTTCTAAATCAAATACTTTTAATACCATTGATTGTTCATTTTGTTGTTGTAAACTAGTTGCTCCATAAAAGGTTTCACGCTGAATACCTGGAGGAAGAACATACGGAATTGGGGTTCTGCTACCATTTTCTTCAAAATTTACAACTGATATATCAAATTGTGTATTTGACTCATTAATGTCTTCTAATTCATTTAAACTATTTAAATATCTTCGCCATTCGCCTCGAACTAACTCCAAAGTGGCAAAACGACAAATAATTTTTTGATTAAAACCTTGTAAATATGTTCTAATAAATCTAATAGATTTAAAATCTTGTATAGAACCAATCTTTTCTTCATATGCACGAATCGGTATTTTAAATTGAATCCATCTAGCATCATTAGAAGGACCTACATTTTCAATAATATCATTTATGTAATTAGTCCCTATTTTATCTGTTCCTAATGCAGAGGGACTTAAATTAATTTTATATTCATAATAACTTTCTACGTCACTTAATGTTTGATCGTTATTAATATCTTCAACATCAGGCAAATTGGTAGATGAAGTTGGATAAGATTCTGTAGACTGATCTGAAGTCGGCGAATTACCTTGTACACCATTAAAATTTTTATATCTATCTAAGATACTTACTTCATTTTGATCAAAAATAGAGCTTCTAAAGTAATTGAAATTATCAGAAGCCGGATCATTAAAAGCATTTATATATGCTTCAGAATCAAACCCATATAATTCTGCAACCTTAGAAAGGTATGTATTATTATTATCATCAATACTAAATTCTCTTTCTTGTTCATCACTCAATCCATCATATCCTAGGTCTTGATTTTCTCTAGCACCCGGATTATTATCAAAAGCATTTACTAAAGATTGAATTGAGGGGACTCTCCCCCATATTGTTGTATCAATATTTAAATCAGATCCATCAATTGGCAACCCATTTTCAAAACTTTTTCTAGAGTCCTTTAAAATATCTTCAGAAATGTTACCTAAATTAATTACCAATTCACCCCCCTGATGTTCAGGGTTGTCAATAAATGGATCCATAATCCAAAATTCAACAAATTCTATATTTGCTGCCTCAAAATCATTTGTTTCTATCTTGCGGGTCATACCACCCCACCTTTGTTCGGGATTTTTAAGAGAACCATCCTCATTTATGCCATCAACATCAAAATTATATGGACCCTTTTCATTTGGGTAAAATGCAAGATCTAGTGTTCGTAGTCTTTGAGGCTGACCATTGACTATATCTTTTTTTGGAAATATCTCTGTTATTAATACTTCACGAACAGAATGACTTGATTGTTGATCTGAATCATTGATAATATGATTTGGGGTTAGTGTACTGTTCCTTTGAAATAAAGGATCAATGACATACCATGCAAGCTTTGCGCGATTGTAGCCATAATTAAGATTATTAGAGAGTGCTCCTTCATCAAAAGATTGTCCATTAGAAAGAACTCGTGTTTTCGGAGTTGCTGCTAATGACCAAGCAGAAGAGTTTCTTATATCAATTGATGATTGACTATTCTCAAAATCATCAATATAAGAGGTGCCTGTTTCATTTAAATCAATTGATTTAGGATGTCCAGGTATAAAATATGCAAATTCTGAATTAACAGATAAATTAGATATTTGTTTTGTTTCAATTAATGGAATTTTATCAATCATTTTAGTTAAAAAACGAGAGTCTTGAGAGTATACTCCACTTAATCCAATAATTGTATTTGAAATAGGCTCATCTCCTATATTTATTTTTTGAGTTAAAGGTTTTTCAGTAAGGTTTAAAACTGTTCCACCTAATATAAAATCGTCATTAATCTTGTAATCTACATGGGCACCCATAAATCTCTTAGATTGAAAATTAAATAAGGAATTATTCTCAAGAGATATACGTATAGGCTCTGATGAACTTAATATCCCTTCGTCAATTATTCTAACTCTACCCATGGTATAGTCAACAGTATAATGAATATTCTCTTCTAAAACTCTTCCACCTGAACTTACTTTTACAGATCCCTCAGGTATATTCATCGCATTCAAAGAGATATCAGAACCAACAGAGGATTTATATTGTCCACGTAGTAAAAATTTATTAAGTTCAGCAAGCTGTTGAGCTGCAGCTTGTGTAGAATCGTAAAGTGCATCAAAACAATAATTATCAGCCAAACTTCCTGTATTTACTAATGTATTTTCAGAACAAGTTTCACCAAAACTCTCTCTTAAGAAACAACCAAATGGTTCTACCATGGGAAAATATATTCGACCATTTGATGAGTTAATTAAAGTACCATCTAAAAAATCAAACATACCATCTGAACCAGGATCATTATTGGAGTTTAATTGATCAAGATTAAATACTTGTAATAATGGTTTATTTATAATATTTTGAGGACCTTCGGTTAAAAAGTTAACTGGGGCACCTAATTCTGAATTTTCGTATAAAATATCTAAAATAAAGTCTTCTTTATTTATTTGATAAGCACCTAATGAATACACATTTTTCATTAATAATTTCCAATTGGGTTGCGAGGTATCAACACTTGTTGATTTTATTAGCTTTAAAATAAGTGTATTAGGTGCTGTAATATCATTAGAAAATTCACCCACTTTATAAGCAACTCCTAAATAAGTGAATTCAAAAGCTACTGCTAAAACTTCATCGGAATTTAGAGCTTGATTTAATGAAATAAAGCCTAATTGAGAATCAAAAGAATACTCTGAACTCGATAAACGCCTTGCATTTTCTATTTTTTCATAATCAACTGATTGTTCAACATTAATACTATAGTTATCAAATGCAGAGGTTATTTGATCAATTTGTCGCAGAGAATAAGCAGACGAAACTTCTTCTACGAAATTACCATTTGGATCTAAATAGTTATTTGAATTATTAGGAACAATTGCATTTGAACTAATTGGCTCAACTAATTCCTCATTACCAATATTACTAAATTCACCTAAATCTTGAAATGCTAAAATATTTCTAGTATTAATAGTAGAAGCATTTTTGTTAGTGACATATACTTCTACTTTAGTAATATTAACCGAAGAATTTATAATTGGTAATGTTGATAAAGCTGAATTATAATTATCATAAAAAAATTGAGACAGAAAGAAGTGTTTATTAGCTTCGTATGCATCAATCGGCAATTCAAACTCTGTCATCTGGGCACCACCTTGTATTTCTATGGATGATGTTTCGCTTTTTTGCTCAGAAAAGACAGTAGTTAAATTAGTTTTTCCAAATTGAAACTTAGCTTTAACACCAAATAAACTTTGAGCTCCAGTAATTAATGATCCAGACAATGGCAAACTAACATTTCCTAACTCTATTTTCTTTACTATATTATCTTCCTCTCCGTCATATTCTAATTTAATTTCATTTTCAAATTCAAATGTTGCTTCAGTGTCATAATTTGCTCTTAATTGTAATTTATTTCCAATGTTTCCAATTACATTCATTTGTATACGTTCATCAAAATTAAAAGAGGTTGTTTTTCTTTGCTCTTCAGGTAAAGCAGGGTTATCTATTTTATTTACAACTCCAGAAAAGAGTAGCTCTACCGAACCCTGTGGTTTAATGTCAACACCAGCTCCTCCAAATATTCGCTTGACAATATCGCCTCCTAAATCTACATTATCTAAAACCTGATCATCACTCGCTCCACTAATTTTACGTTTCCAATAACTATTAAATTTTTGATGAAACAAATAATTTTGGTATTCTGATATGGAAAAATACTGTGGGATTGAAATTGGATATCCACCTGCGTAATTTGTAATATAAATATTGTTATCACTATAATCATATTGTGCACTATCTGTATAATTAATTGGTGGGTCAAACCATGATGTATTTGGAGATAAGTTAAAATGATTTTCATTTTGACTAAACGATAATTCGACACCAATAATAAGGACAAAAAATAATATGTATTTTATTTCTGAAAAGGTCAAAATAATTATTTACAAAGTTTTTAAAGCTATTTTAATTACTTCTTCAACGGATAAATCAGAATTTTCGCGTGTGATCTGTTCAATTATTGTATTTATTTTTTTAGATGGAAAACCTAATTTCTGTAAAGCAGAAGCTGCTTCATACTTTACTGAATTACTTATATTATCTGAGTTATGAAAGTTATTTGAGTTTTCTATATTGATTTTATCTTTTAAATCAATGATAATCCTTTGAGCAGATTTTAAACCTATGCCCTTAACATTTTTTAAGGCATTCACATCACCATTTATAATTACATTTTGTAATTCACTAGGTGATAATGATGATAAAATCATTCTGGCAGTTGAAGCTCCAACACCAGAAACTGATAAAAGTAATATAAAGCATTCACGCTCTTGAGTATCATAAAAACCGTACAAGGTATGTGAATCTTCTTTCACGGATAAATAAGTGTGGAATTTAATTGAATTATCTTTTTTATTTTCAAATTTTGAAAAAGTGTTTAATGAGATATTTAGATGATATCCAATTCCATTACAGTCTAATACTGCGTGAGTTGGGGATAATTCAACAATAATTCCTTTTAAAAATGTTATCATAACTTAATTTCTTTCGTGCGCATCTACTGCTGCAATTGTTGACATATGTATAATTTCATTTACACTACTTTCCATTTGTAATATATGTACAGACTTGTTCATGCCAAGTAAAACTGGCCCCATTGTTTCATAATTTGATAATTCCTGAATAATCTTATAAGAAACATTGCCTGACACTAAATTGGGAAAAACTAAAGTATTAACTTTCTTATCTTTGAGTTTAGAGAATGGAAAAAGCCCCATTCTTTTAGATTTGTTTAAAGCAAAATTAGCTTGCATCTCACCATCAATTACAATAGTTGGATGCTCTTTATGAATACGCTTAATGATTCTTTGTAATTTTAAAGTTTCCTTGTCTTTTGAAGAACCGAAATTAGAATAAGAAACTAAGGATACAATAGGTTTAATACCGAATCGTCTTACAGCTTTAACAGTTAGTAAAATAATCTCAAATAGTTCATCTTCACTCGGATCCTTATTAATTGTTGTATCAGCAAAAAATATAGGACCCTTTTTTGTGACAACGATATATAAACCAGCTAACAAACTAGATTCTTTTCCAATAATTTCTAATGGTGGTTTTAGTGCTTCTGGGTAACTTCTTGTTACACCAGAAATAAATACGTCTGCTTCGTCATTTAATATCATCATAGATCCAAAATATGCCCTATCTCTCATAATTCTTCTAGCTTGATTTTTTGTTACTCCTTTTCTCTCACGCATTTGCCAATAAGAATCAGCATATCGGTGTCGTTTATCTCTCAATTCTGCACTCTTAACATCAATAATTTCAATGTCTGATAAGTCAATTCCATGTTCATCAGCTAGATTTGTTATAAAATCTATATTTCCTAATAAAATTGGCACACATAAATCTTCTGATTTTAGAATTTCTGCTGATTTTAAAACATTATAATTATCAGCTTCAACAAATAAAACTCTTTTTCTATTCTCTTTAGCTATTCTGTTAAAACCTCTAATTAATTGATTATCTAAACCAAGACGATCAATTAAAAATTCTTCGTATTTATTCCAGTCTGTGATTTCCTTTCTAGCAACTCCTGATTTAATTGCAGCTTTAGCAACAGCACTAGATATCCTTGTAATCAGACGTGGATCATTTGGTTTAGGAATAATGTATTCAGGACCAAATGACAAATTCTTGCCATGGTAAGCTAAATTAACGTCTTCTGGGACAGATTCTTTAGCAATTTCAGCAATCGCACGCACAGCAGCAACTTTCATAGATTCATTGATTTCTGTAGCTCTAACATCTAACGCTCCTCGAAATATGTATGGAAATCCTAATACATTATTAACTTGGTTGGGAAAATCGGATCTTCCTGTTGCCATTATAATATCTTTTCTAACTCTTTTTGCAGTATCATAAGAAATTTCAGGATCAGGATTAGCCATTGCAAAAACAATTGGCTTCTTGTTCATTGTTTTTAGCATTTTTTGTGTGACTGTATTTCCTACTGATAAGCCAATAAAAACATCAGCCTTATTCATAGCTTCTGATAAAGTATTTAATCTTCTATTAGTAGCAAATCGTTTTTTTTCTTTAGATAAATTATTGCGATCTTTTGTAACCACACCTTTACTGTCGCACAAAACAATATTTTTTCTTTTTAAGCCAAGTCTTATGTATAATTTTAAACAAGAAATTGCAGCAGCTCCAGCTCCATTCACAACAACTTTAACTTTATCAATTTGCTTACCAACTAACTCTAATGAATTTAAAAGAGCAGCTGATGAAATAATTGCAGTTCCATGTTGATCATCGTGCATTACAGGAATATTTAATTCCTTAGTTAATCTACGTTCAATTTCAAAACATTCGGGCGCCTTTATGTCTTCAAGATTTATACCCCCAAAAGTAGGAGAAATAGCTTTTACTGTATCAATGAATTTATCAACATCTGATGCGTCGACTTCAATATCAAATACATCTATATCAGCATAAATTTTAAAGAGTAACCCCTTTCCTTCCATAACAGGTTTTGCAGCTTCTGGCCCAATATTACCCAATCCAAGTACTGCCGATCCGTTTGTAATGACTGCAACTAAGTTGCTTTTAGCAGTATATTTATAAACATCGCTTTTTCTTTTTGATATACTAATACATGGCTCTGCTACACCTGGAGAATAAGCAAGTGCTAGGTCGCGCTGAGTTCGATATCTTTTTGTTGGAACTACTTCTATCTTTCCAGGTCTTTTTTTGGAATGAAAATCTAAAGCCTCGCGTCTACTAATCTTACTCATATTGGCTGCAAATTTAAAATATAATTCTTAGCATCTTAATTAAATTGAAATTCTACTGTCCTTTCCTCATAATTACTTTCAGTAAAAAAACGATATGTAATATTAAGCGAACCTGGGTTAGGTGATGTTAAATAACCTTGAAAATAATCCCCCTCTTCAAATGAATCTAAATCTAATAGTATTTCAGCTTCTGTCACTCCGGGATCATAACAAACATCTCCTAGACACATTCTAAATGTAGCTCCAGTAGATGGATGAGGGGAAGATGTTTGTGAGGCATCAATACTTATGGCAGAACATGACGCATTTTGTATATAGAAATGTGCGATTAATTCCTCTCCAGCTTGACCAACTACTACATCATCATATGATGTAATGTTGATTGGATTGTCTAATGGCAATTGACATGATTCATCATCACTTATAGTTGCATCTGAATTGTAGTTGCAAGCATTTGGATTTGTACATCCGGAGCAAGTAGTGTATTCACAAGAACCATCATCTTCCTCAGCTTCAGAACTATAGTTGCAAGCTAATTCATCAATGCATCCTGCTTCTGGATCATCAGTGCAAGAAAAAAAGACCAAAAGAAATGATAGTAGAAAAAGGTAAGTGAATTGAGTTTTCATAATTTAAAAAATTGTTATCGATATTAATTATTGCTTACAAATTTAATTATAATTAGCTTCTTTTACAGAAAAAAGAACGAATATATGGCCTAAATTTATTATATTTGTAGACTGATTAAGATTGATTATTAACGAACTTTTAAACAAAAAATTATGAAAAAAGTATTATTATTTGCTTTAGGATTAACTTTCTTTTTGTCTTACGGACAAATGGCTGACAATAGTTATGCTCCTAATATTACCTTGACTGATATTGAAGGTAATCAGTTTGACCTTTATTCTGAACTAGATGCAGGTAAAACTGTTATATTGGATTTATTTGCTACTTGGTGTGATCCATGTTGGAGCTTTGCTGAAGGTGGAGTTTTAGAATCTTTACAAAACAACTACGGCGATTACGTTAGGTGCGTTGCAATAGAAGCAGATCCTTCAACATCTGCATCAGAGCTTTACAACAGTTCTCTCGGTGACTGGACCTCTATTATGGATTATACAATTATAGATGATGCTAGTGGCAATGTTGCTAATGATTATGAGTTATCATTCTATCCAACTATATATAAAATATGTCCTGATAGAATGGTTTCAGAAGTGGGTCAATTAAATTCTCCTGGTCAATATATGTCTCAAGTAAATCAATGCAGTTCTGCATCATACAGTAAAGATGCTAAGATCATTTCTTATGGTGGTGATAATATTTACTGCGATGGCATATTAGAGAATGCGTCTGTTGTAGTTCAAAACTATAATATGGGATCAACAATGAGTAATTTTGACATTTTAACAAAAGTTAATGGTCAGGTTGTAGAAACAACTCCCTGGTCTGGAACTTTAAATCAATATGAAGTGGCATCTGTTAATATCAATGGTATTTCAGGTATTCCTGATGGCGCAGATATTTCATTTGAAGTAAGCTATTCCGGAGATATGGACGCAAGTAATAATACAATTAGCCCACAAATATCTGGTGCTGAAGAAACATCTCCAACTGTAAGGCTATCACTACTTACAGATAATTATCCTGAAGAAATTTCATGGCAACTATTTGACTCTTATGGGAATGTTGTAGAATCAACTAATGTGGTTGATTGTGAGTTTAATGGAACTACAGGTGACTATGCAGGTCAAGCAAACCAACAATTTGAAATTGATTGGACATTAGATTCAGATTGCTATAAGTTTGAAATGTATGATGCATATGGTGATGGTTTAATGTCTGCACAATGGGGCGGAACAGACGGCTTAGCAGAGTTAATTGATTTATCTACAAATACCGTGCTTTGGTCAACTGGACAAGTAGAATTTGGAGGTGACTTAGCTGCTACAGGTACTCCTGCTATTAGTGGAGCTTTTAGTGTATTAGGAAGTTCTACAAATATTCAAGAGAACACTAATACTGAGATTTCTGTTTTCCCTAATCCATTCAAAGATTATACAACTCTTAGAGTTACAGCTGAAAATGGACAAGATGTTAACATTGAAATATATAACTTGCTTGGAAAAGTTGTATATAGTAATCATATGCCTTTTGACAAGAATGAATTAAAAATAGAATCTAATCAATTAGCTCCAGGTCAATACTATATAAATGTATTAATCAATGGTGAAAGCAACTTAAAAAAATTAAGTGTAATTGAATAATCTATTTTGATATATTTAAAAGCCACTCATAATGAGTGGCTTTTTTTTTAACTTTAATTTTAATTAATGTGAAAAAATTAATTTATTTCTTATTTATAGCTCTCAGTAGTTTTTGCTGGAGCCAAATACCCTCTGTTGACATTAAGACATTAGAAGGTGAAATTATAAATACCTCTAGTTTTAATAATAATGATGCACCAATTATAATTAGTTTTTGGGCTACTTGGTGTAAACCCTGTAAACAAGAACTTGAAAATATTCATGATGTGTATGAAGATTGGCAAGAAGAAACAAATGTTAAACTAATTGCGATAAGTATTGATGATGCTCGTAATACATCTAAGCTTAAGCCTATGGTTAATGCAAAAGGATGGGGATACGAAGTCTATCAAGATAGTAATCGTGAGTTTGCAACTAAAATGGGGGTCAACCCTATTCCACACACTTTTCTCATTAATGGAGAAGGTGAAATTGTATATGAGCATGTTACATACTCTGAAGGAGATGAAGATAAACTATACGATAAAATTCTCGAGATAACTGAATAAAAATGAAAAAAAGTATAATTATTATATGCATATTCTTAACGATGGAATGTGTAAGTCAAAACTATGGCCACCTTGGAGGTAACTACCAGATAAATCACCAAATATTTGAAGAATATGGTGAAACAAATGAACAAAGAGCAGCATATACCTCTAGCTATCTTAACCTTATTTATAATTATAAAAATCTTACAATTGGAAATAGAATGGAACTATATAGAAATCCAATTGATGGTTTTTTGGAATATGAAGGCTACGGAATTGCTAATAGTTTTATTCAATACAAAAATAAATTAGCAGATATTACAATTGGAAACTTTTATGAGGAGTTTGGAAGTGGTTTAATTTTAAAAACATATTATGATCCAAATTTAGGTATTGACAATAGTATTGGAGGTGTGAAAATAAAATCTTCACCATTTAAAGGTGTTTACATAACAACGCTGATTGGAAAACAAAGATCACATTGGAAAGAAAAATCAGTAGATGAATCTACATTTAGCTGGTCATCCAATGAATATAGTAATGGATTAATTAAAGCGTTTAACACTGATATTTCAATCAATGAGATAATGCTAAAAAAATGGAACACGAAAATCAATACTGGTTTTAGTTTTGTAACAAAAAAAGAAGAAGATAGTCACCCTAGATATATACTTCCTGAAAATGTTGGTGCATTTAACGGAAGATTAAATATTTCTAAAAAAAATGTCTCCATCAGTGTAGACTATGCTGGTAAAATTAATGACCCATCAAGTGACAATAATTACATATATCAAAATGGAAATGCACTAATTTTAACAAGTAACTATTCTCAAAAAGGCTTTGGAGTATCTTTTGGTTTAAAGAGAATTCAAAACATGTCATTTAGAAGTGAAAGAAATGCCTCATTTCAAGACTTGCATATTAATTACATTACTCCATTTACTAAGCAACAAGCCTATGCACTTGCTACAATATATCCATATCCCAGTCAACCAAACGGTGAAATGGGGTCTCAAATAGATATTTTTTATACAATTCCTAAAAAAACTAAACTAGGAGGTAAATACGGTACAAGTTTAAATATAAATTTTGCTAATGTATTTAATATAGATCAAACTCTACCAAAAGGAATAGAACAACTTAATGAAAGAGCCACAATCGGTTACAATTCTAATTTTCTAAAGCTTGGTCCAGACAAATTATTTCAAGAGTTAAATATTGAAATAATCAAAAAAGTTAATAAAAATTTTAAACTTATTGGGACATATATCAACCTTCAAAACAATGATAAATTATTAACTTCACAAGACATTATGCCTGGAGGAACTTATGAGTATATAGAAGCTAATATTTTTATACTTGAATCGATTTTAAAAAACTCTAAATATTTAACTTTACCTCTAATTGGAAAAACAAAACCTGTAATAAGATCCGAAATTCAACACCTATCTACTAAACAACATTTTGGCAATTGGGCTATGGGCTTAATTGAACTTAAATTATCTAAATTATTCTTATCAGTTCAAGATCTGTATAATTATGGAAATGATGAAAAGCCTCACTATTATTCGATGTCTGCTGGATATAATAAAGGGGCAAGTAGATTAGCTGTTACTTATGGAAAGCAAAGAAAAGGATTATTCTGTGTCGGAGGTGTTTGTAGAGAAGTGCCAGCATCTAGCGGATTAACAATAAGTTTAACAACCTCATTTTAAAAGCATGAAAAATCTAGTTATTTTAGCCATATTGACACTTTATTTGGGATGTGATAAAATTGATCCCCCATACCAAATTGACCCTGAAATTAATACAAGTGAAAAGAAAATTTTAGTCGAAAAGTTTACCGGTCACAAATGTAGTAAATGCCCTAAAGCAGGTAGACTATTGGATGAAATTAAAAGTATTTATCCTCAAATTATTTCCGTTGCAATACATCCCGGATCTTCAGGCTTAACAAATATTGATGATAATCATCCATATGATTTTACTACAAATAGTGGTAATGAAATTGCTGACTATGTAGGTTTACCTAGCTTTATTCCGCTAGGAACGATTAATAGAAAAAATGGTGGAATCAACAATACAAAAGTATTTTCTCCGTCTGATTGGGAGGAAGAAATATCAAACACTCTTAATATTAATAATGAACCAGCTTTACCGAAAGTAGCAATTAATATTGAAAATGAGTATGATGCAATTACTAAAGTATTAACTATTGAAACACGTATTAGTCAATTAGATACCTTAAATAGTCAATATAAATTATGCTTATTTATTATGGAAAGTGGTATTATTTCACCACAAAAAGATGATGAAGCAGAAAATGGAAACACAATTGAATTTCAACATGACAATATTTACAGAAGCGCTGTTAATGGCACTTTTGGAGAAGACATATCTTTAGAAAAAGATTTGTCTACAAAAACACAACATACTATTACATTTAATGAATTAAATAATATGAACTGGACTGATTCATGGAATAATATTGAAAATTGTGATATAGTTGCATACGTGTATGATAAGAATTCAGGTGAAATTCAACAGGTTCAGAAAAAAAGTATTATAGGTGAATAGGTTATTTTTTTATGCTCTTATAATTAATGGCATATGTACATCACAAGAATTTAATGCAGGTATCATTGCGGGCATAAATACAAGTCAAGTATCTGGAGATAATCTTGCTGGTTTTAATAAATTAGGGACCAAATCTGGTGTATTTATAAACACAATGATTCATAAATTTATTGGACAATTAGAATTACAATACATAAATAAAGGCAGCCGAGAACGAGTTGATGAAAATGACTATAATGAAGGTTATAAGTTTCAATTAAATTATGCTGAAATTCCATTAACAATAAAAGTAAATACATATAAAAATACTTTTATAGAATTTGGTCTTTCATTAGCTTATCTATTAAAGTCATATGAAAAAATTAATGGTTATGAAGAGTTTGGACTCAAGGTAAACAAATATGAGTATTCCACTCATATTGGCATTGATTATTTAATAAAAGAAAGACTTGTGTTAAATACACGTATATCGAATTCTATTTTACCTATCAGAAAACATAGCTCAGGTCAAGTATATAGGTGGAACAAGGGACAATACAACACATCTATTTCATTTGTATTTTATTATTATTTATGAGTCTAAAAAATTGTACCCTGAGAATTAGGAAAAATTTTATTTAAATAATCATAAGCTACTTTTGTTACCTGTCTACCACGAGGAGTACGCTCTAAGTAACCTTGTTGAATTAAGAAAGGTTCAATGACTTCTTCAATAGTTCCGGGCTCTTCTGCAACAGCAGTAGCAATTGTAGTTAAACCAACTGGGCCACCATTAAACTTGTCTATAATGCACTCTAAAATTCTTTTATCCATTCTATTTAGACCGTTTTTATCTACATGGAGTGAGGAGAGTGCAGTTTCAGTAATTTCCATATCTATAGATCCTGAGCCCTCAACTTGAGCAAAATCTCTAATTCTCTTGACATATTGATTTGCAATTCTAGGAGTTCCTCTACTTCTTGTAGCTATTTCCACTGCGGCATCTTGATTGATATTTATATCTAGAATATCTGCAGATCTTTTAACAATATGAGTTAATGTTTTAGGATCATAATAATCTAATCGACATGGAATACTGAATCTGTCTCTAAGAGGTTGTGTAAGTAAGCCTGCTCTTGTAGTAGCGCCAATTAGAGTGAAGTGGTTTAAATTTATCTGTACTGAGCGAGCACTTGGGCCACTTTCAATCATGACATCTATACGAAAATCTTCCATAGCAGAATATAAATACTCTTCAACTATTGTACTTAATCTATGTATCTCATCTATAAAAAGAACATCACGTTCTTCAAGACTAGTTAGCAAACCAGCTAAATCGCCCGGCTTTTCAATAACAGGACCTGAAGTCATTTTTAAATTTGAGCCTAATTCATTTTTTAAAATATGTGCTAATGTCGTCTTACCTAAACCAGGAGGTCCATGTAATAAAACATGATCCATTGCTTCGTTTCTATTATTAGCAGCTTTAACAAATACTTTTAAGTTTTTTAAAATTTCTTGTTGACCAGAAAAATCGTTAAATGATATAGGTCTAAGTTTATTATCAAACTCCTGATTATTTAGGTTTGATTCACTAAAATCAATATTTGTATTATTATCATCCATAGAAAAACAATAATAAGTTAGGAATTTATAAATAGAAAAACTAAAATAAACTAATGATGCTCTTCTTCTCCATCTTTTAATGGTACAATCTGAGGGACAAAATCTTCATCCATTCCCGGCTTAGAATAATCATAAGCCCATCTATGTACTGATGGAATATCACCTGGCCAATTTCCATGAATTCTTTCAACGGGTGTTGTCCATTCTAGTGTAGTAGATTTCCAAGGGTTTTGAGAAGATATAGGGCCTCTAAAGATACTATAGAAAAAATTAAAAAAGAAAATGACTTGAAATAAAGCTCCTGCAATAGCAAAAAAACTTACAACTTCATTTATATCTAATAAATTATCAAACATGGGAAAGGCTGTATTGGAGTAATATCGCCTCGGTAAACCTGCCATTCCTAGGAAATGCATAGGAAAAAAGGTACCATAAGCACATATAAAAGTACCCCAAAAATGAGCATATCCAAGTTTTAAATTCATTAACCTACCATACATTTTAGGAAACCAATGATACACACCGGCTAACATTCCAAAAATAGCTGAGAGTCCCATCACAATATGAAAATGAGCAACAACAAAGTATGTGTCATGAACATTAATATCTAGTGCACTATCTCCTAAAATTAATCCTGTGAGACCACCTGTGATAAAAGTGGAAACTAAGGCTATAGAAAATAACATAGCTGGAGTGAATTGTAAGTTTCCTCGCCATAATGTAGCAATATAATTAAAGACTTTTATTGCTGATGGAATAGCTATAAGTAAAGTTGTAAAAACAAAAACTGACCCTAAAAATGGGTTCATTCCTGTTATAAACATGTGATGACCCCATACAATAAATGATAAAAAAGCAATCGCTAAAATTGATCCTATCATAGCTCGGTATCCAAAAATTGGTTTTCTTGAGTTTGTGGCTATTATTTCAGATGTTAAACCTAAAGCAGGTAAAAGTACTATGTAAACTTCTGGATGGCCTAAAAACCAAAATAAATGTTGAAATAATATAGGATTACCGCCTGCATGAGATAAGACTTCACCTTGAACTAAAATATCTGAAAGAAAAAAGCTAGTTCCAAAGCTTCTGTCAAAAATTAATAACAAAGCTGCAGACAATAATACAGGAAAAGATAATACTCCTAGGATTGCAGTAACAAGTAGTGCCCAAACTGTAAGTGGCAAACGAGTCATTGACATACCTTCAGTTCTCAAATTTAAAACGGTAACAATATAATTTAGTCCACCGAGTAAGGATGAAACAATGAATAAAGCCATACTAACTAACCACAATGTCATGCCTAATCCAGATCCAGACATAGCTTGCGGAACTGCACTAAGAGGTGGATATATAGTCCAACCAGCACCTGCCGGACCTGATTGTACAAACAAAGAAATAATCATGACAACACATGAAGCAAAGAAGAACCAATATGAGAGCATGTTCATGAATCCTGATGCCATATCACGAGCACCAACCTGAAGTGGCAGTAACAAATTGGCAAATGTACCACTCAATCCTCCAGTTAAAACAAAAAATACCATTATAGTACCATGTATTGTAACTAAAGATAAATAAATATCAGGGCTCATTACACCTCCTTCAGCCCATCTTCCCAAAAAAGTTGAAAGAATTGAACTAGATTCACCAGGATTAGCTAATTGAATCCTAAATAAAGCAGACATGCCCATTGCAATAACACCCATGATCATACCAGTTATCAAAAATTGTTTTGAGATCATTTTATGATCTAAACTAAAAACATATTTTGTAAAGAAATTCTCTTTTTCGTGGTGTTCGTGTTCACTCATTTTTTTAAAATTTAGAGTTATAAATTTATAATTTTTTTATCAGTTTGGTTTAAAAGCCAATTGCTATACTCTTCCTCAGTTTCTACAACAACTTTCATTTGCATATTATAGTGAGCATTTCCGCATATTTTATTACATAATAAAACATACTCAAATGCATCATTATCTAATTCTTTTTTCATGTCCTTAGTAGTAATTGTAGGAGTAAATGCAAATTGTGTCGTAGTACCAGGAACACAATTCATTTGAACACGAAAATGTGGTAGATAAGCAGAATGTATAACATCTTGAGATCGGAATTTAAATAAAACTTTTTTTCCAACTGGCAGATGCAACTCCTTAACTACTATATCATCTTCACCTGCTATTAAATTTTCTTTTGGTGTTGTTATAAAATAAGTTAAAAGTGTATTTTTCTTTTTTTGTAATTTTTCAATTCTTTGTTGAATTAATTTTCTTTTTCCAGCACTAGATATTGTGATTAAATCATTTTCTAATTTATTAATCTTATCTTCTAAATCTTTGATCTGCTTATCTTTAGTATTTTCAGTAATAACTCCCAACTCATTTGTGCCACCTACAAACCTAACATTGGCAGCTCCTAGGGTATTATCTAAACCAGAATACCTGGCAGTCCATCCAAATTGTTTAGCATAAACTTCAATTACCATAGCATCAGAAGTATCTTGATTAACAATTTTACCCCATACATTTAAACCATAACTAATTAATGCTAATAAAATCACCGCTGGAATAGCTGTCCAAAAAAATTCAAGCTTATTATTATGTGTAATATAACTAGCTTTCCGATTTTCTCTACCTCTAAAATAAAAAGCCACACCAAATAATAAGGGAGTAAGTAATAAAAATACAACAATAATTAATCCCATAGTAGTGTCCCATAATGCATCAATAATTGGGCCATGTTCTGAAGCAGATATTTGCAAGGTTTGATCCATCCATTCAGCTCGTTGCCAAAAAAAGAAAACTAATAAACCAATTCCTGAGATTAGTAAAAATATCCCATTAATATTATTAGAGCTGTCAGAAACTTCATTTTTTGTGTTTTTGATCTTAGATGATATTTCAAAAACTCTAACAATTTGTGCTAAAAACACAACAATAACTAAAACAAATAAAACTTTAATCATACTATTACTATTATCGTAAAATCATATTAATTATTATATATGATGATGCTTACTTTCAATTAACATAGGGTGATTTTTTGGCTGTAATTCAACCTTACCTAAATTTGATAAAACTACATAAGTAAAAAAACCTATGTAACCTAAAAATACACCTATTTCCACAAAACCAAGATGCCAATGGGTACCTACTGTTCCTGGCATTATCATCACAAACACATCAATATAGTGACCTATTAAAATTAAAATTGCAACAAATAAAACTTGACCTTTTAATCTCTTAGCAGCTCTATCTTGAATTAATAGCATAGGAGACACAAAATTTAAAATAAGTGCTATGATGATTAAAATATGATAATGGTCAAATCTAATAACATAATATGTAACTTCTTCAGGAATATTAGAATACCATATTAACATATATTGTGCAAACCATAAATATGTCCAAAAAATACTAAAAGCTAAAAGATAACGCCCAAAGTCATGCATATGGTTCGCATTAACGTCTTCTAAATAACCTTTATACTTTAAATGTATCGTAA
>CEUK01030140.1_pt1 | contig 24344 bp, 20 predicted proteins | sample 356451 | NCBI WGS metagenome assembly CEUK01 (sample SAMEA2622843, study PRJEB7988) | marine metagenome | isolation source: saline water (ENVO:00002010), including
AAAACAGTTAAATCAGAGAAGGCGTTTTGAAAAAAGAATTTAGTGGAAAAATAACTAAAGAGGTAAAATTAAGACTGGAGAGATCCTCAAACTGGAAGAAAACAAGATTTAAGAACTTAGTTAAAACAAAAATTGACATCAATCTATTCAACTTACCTGGATTGTTGTATCGACAATTTTTTAAAACCAAAGGAAGAACTCCCTCTAGTCCAATTCCTATTAAACCAATTGACTTGTCCTTTTTTGATGATGACCCTGAATCGTTTAAGTTTATATGGTTTGGTCATTCTGCTGTTTTATTAAATATTGGTGGGAAAATAATTTTTATAGACCCTATGATGGGTCACAACGCTTCTCCAATTGCCCCATTTAGTGTAAAAAGATTTTCAACTCAAGTACTAAATGTTTTGGATGAATTACCCAATGTTGATTTGCTTTTGTTGTCTCATGATCACTACGATCATTTGGATTTTTCAAGTATTCAAAAATTAAAAGGCAGGGTTCAAAATTATTGGGTTTCCCTTGGATCTAAAAGGCATTTAGTTGAGTGGGGAGTCCACGATGAAAAAGTTGTCGAATTCGATTGGTGGGATAGTTTACTGTTCGACAATATTGAAATTACATTTACCCCCAGCAGGCATTCAGGAGGAAGAATACTTAGAGATAGGGATAAAACGCTTTGGGGAGGTTGGGCAATTAAGTCTAAAATTGGAAGCGTTTATTTTAGTGGAGATGGAGGTTACGGGAGTCATTTTAAAACAATTGGAGATAAACTGGGTCCTTTTGATTTTGGTTTCATGGAATGTGGACAATATAATGAGCTATGGCGCCAAATTCACATGTTTCCGGAAGAAAGTGTTCAGGCAGCTCAAGATTCTCGGATAAGTGAAATCATTCCTGTCCATTGGGCGGGATTTGCCTTAGCTCTACATCACTGGAAATCTCCTGTAAATGATTTCATACTATGTGCCAATAAAAAAAAATGCAATTGGTCGGTTCCGGAACTGGGTCAGGTAATAACGAAAAGTACTTCTGGTAAGCAGGTTAGATGGTGGGATAACTTAGCTTAAAAAAACTTATGACTTACTTAACAATCTGTACTTTTTGTCCCAGTAGTGCATTGCTGGATTTAATTTTAACAAAATATATTCCTTGAGGTAGATTGGTTGCTCTAAATTCTAATTCAAGACCTGTTTTATCGGTGCTTATAAAGGTTAAGTGTTCAATAATTCTTCCTCTGGTATCAATTAGAAAAGCCTCACCAGCTCCATTGAAAATAGCTTGTATTTGAATTTTATTATTTTGATTTTGATAAGCGACAAAACTTTTTGGTTTACTTACTTCATTAAACGATAAGTACTTAACATTAGAGTATGATTCAGTACCATTAAAATCAACTTGCTTTAATCTGTAATAATGTACTCCTGAACCAACTTGGTTATTGATAAATTGGTAGTGGTTAATTTCTGTTGAATTACCTGATCCCTGTGCAATACCAATAGTATGCCAATTAATACCATCATAAGATAATTCAACCTCAAAATGACTATTGTTAATTTCAGAATTTGTTGTCCAATTTAAGACAGCGCCTTCTTTGTGTATTTCAGCTGTGAATTTAGTTAATTCAACAGGTAGTGGGGTAACCAGTGTAGAAGTTGGCCTACATGTAGCGGCCCATAAATGAACATCTACATCGTTATCAAAAAATTGAGTATCATCATTTTCATCACATGCAGCACAATAAGAAATCATTTGGGTGGGATCATAGTCATCCACAGTTCCTGAAATCAATTCTCCATGGTAATTTCCATTACCAACCAATAATTCTGAACAATTTTCATAAACAACTTGACCTTTGAAAGATATGTTAGAATTATGATTTTGAACATCCAAGCTATTTGAAAAAGAGAGCTGTGCTCCGTTGCATAGCTTTAACATACCTCTTAACTGAACCGATTTTCCTATTGATAAATTTTGTGTTAAACAAACTGTGTCGTCTGGAGCAATGATAGAGGGGAAGGACGCAGAATCAGGATTCAATAAATCAGCATCTGTCATGTCGCACGCTAGATAACAATCCGAAACACAATCAGACGTTGCTTTTGTTGTAAAACTGGTTTCTGTTCCATAAGTAGTTCCTTTACTGTTAGTGGCATAAGTTCTAATATAATAAGTTGTCTCTGGTGTCAGGTTTTCCATTAGCCCTTCAAACTCGTCGCCAACTCCTGTTCCTGCATCGAGAAGAACAGCATCTCCAGTTAGGGTCGGATTTGAAGTTAAACCGAATACAAAGCCTCTGGCAGTAATGGTCGCTCCTCCATGTGCGGTAACAGTTCCTACACCAAAAGATGTAGTACAGTATGTCCCTCTTACTTCAGTTGCGGCAACTATAGGTGCGGTAACACTGGCACAAGGGTTGGAAACTTCACTCCATCCAACATGACCCCATGCTCCACTTGGTCTTCTGAAGTATTGTCCTGAGGGAATTGCTTCCCAATCTTTTCCGTCATCGGAAACAATGTCTCCCGCACTGTATGCGCCAGCAGCGTTCCACGCTGGGTTAAGACATTGGGAAAATGAATTCCCTGGGAAGAATATAGATAGGACTATTATTGCAGTTAAAGAAATTTTTTTTAATAAAATCATAATCTTATAGTTTTTCTCAAAAGAAAAGACAGTTTGCAGGATAATCGATAAGATTTAGTTATCGGATAAACTTTAATGTCAATTCTATTTGTTACAAGACAGCTTTGAAGGGTGGGCAAAGCGTTTGCAAACATAGTGTTTTAAAGCTTACAGCGCAACAAAACCCGTGACATTTTTTTGTTTTTTAAACTGTTTTAATTTTAAGTCGATTCATAGGAGTTTTATGTGATTTCACCGATGATTTAAAGATAATTACGAATTAAATGATAAAATCTATTCCGTAAAGCATCTTTCCTGATATGACTTAAGATTTATGTGAAATAAATGAACTATTACATAGTTTTTTTTAATCATGAAGGGTAAATTTAAATCACGAATAAAAAAGCCTCTTACTGGTAAGAGGCTTTTTACGATTTGTAATTGATTTTATCCTATTCTATATGCTTTACTATATATCTTACTGTGGGAGGATTGTTAACAGTATCCGCTTCTCCTGTTTCATCGTTTATGTAAATTGAAATTTCCTCTTCAGGTATTTCGTAATCAAGTGAAAAGATAGTTAAGGAAAAATTATTGTCATTAACATTATTCCAAATTAATCTATAATCGGTATTTGTTACGGCTGAACCATATTTTCCAGAAAGGTATTCTTTCATTTCAAAATATAACGAATCAACTAAAATGGCGTTTTCTTGCGGGGTTAGCCCGCCTGGTATTATTTCTGTCTCAACCTTGTCTACATTGTTGTTCTCATTAAAATAATAATCAACCTGAGCCCAGTAGTTTATATCTAAATCCGGATCATAACTTGTGTAAAAACTCGTTTTTGAAACAAAATTAGAATCAGCTTCATTTATACCGCTCAAAGGTGCGCCTACTTTGAAACCTCGAATATCGCTTTTGTGGTTTTGTATGAGGTTTTGCAAATGAGGACTACAATCTTTAAGGTTTAAAGGCTCCGGTTTTTCGGGACATTTAGGTTGCTTACAACCCATTAACATCAGAGAAAGTGCTCCGGCACCATAAATCAATTTATTAAACATAGCTCTTGGTTTATCGTATTCAACTTTTTATGTTAAAATGTATAAAATGTTTCAATAATAGTTAAAAAAAGAGTTAAAATTCGTTTTTGAGCTCCATACTTTTTTGCGTTTTTCGCAAAAAATAGTCTTTCCGATTTTATTTTTTGTGAAAAAGCCAAAAGTCAGAACTACCATATTGGAAAATCAATTATTACAACAGAATGGATGAGTATAGTTTCGTGTTGCCAAGTTAAGAAGGAAGTGATAGTTACGTTATGTTGTTTGCGAGGAATATTGAGTGCGAAAAAAGACGAGGTTTAGAAACTTTTGACTCAATATATCATTTTTTAAAAAGTAAGCCACTAATATTCAGTAAGTATTGATATTCTCTTTAGCTGATTTACATCAGTATATAGGAGTTTTTCTTTTTAGCGGGTTTAACAATAAAAAATGTAGCAATGAAAAACACACAATTTTATCAAACACGACTAAATCTAAATCAATATGGATTGAAAATATCCTCAGAACTCAATACCGGTATTAGGGTAATTATTGAAAAAAAGAATCATTTAAGTGATTTGGAACGAAATGCCCAAGAAGTTTTGGGACATATTTATTTAGTCAACCAGTATTTACTAAAAAAAATTGAGAAATTGAATACTTTGCTCAATGATGGATTAGTAAATCAAAAGTGGGAATATTTTGAATCGGATTTTACTTTAGTGGAGACTATGCTAAATGTTAGTGTTTTTAAAATCAAATCATGTTCTGATTTTAATGTTCCGGTTTATTTTTCTTTGGAAGAATTAGAGTTGAAATTAGCGGTTCAGTTAAAAAAATTAATTACCTTATCCAGAACGGTTCCCTCTGCTTATGCAAATAATTATTGCACAGAGATGAAAGTTATTCCCGGAATAAAACTGGATGTTTATCAATTAATATTTTTTGCAATGAAACATTCGGCGCATCATCTTAATCAGATATCTACATTTATTAAGATCAATGAGGTATTTGATGTTGATCGATTAGTTAAAAATTAATATTCTGAATTTATAAATAAAATGGGAATATTTTTTTACTCCAATATATGTTAAAAAAGTCTTAAATAAATAGGTCTGATTTATCTATTACTTTTTCAAATAAAAGACCTAGATTTAACCTTTGAAAAATTGGGGAATAAAAGAATAAAAAATTACAATACGTAACTATGGAATCGCAATTAGAAAAGCTGGACCTTGCAACAAAGATTGGCGAAAATATAAAAGCAGTGAGAAAAGTTAAGGGGTATAATCAATCACAATTAGCAAGAGCCTGTGGTATGGATAGACAGCACATGGAAAAAATTGAGAATGCAAAAGTAAGTGCTAATGTTTATACAATTTATGTGATATCTGAAGCCTTAAAGGTCGATTTGTCCGAATTAGTTGCTGTTTAATTTTTTAAGGTCAGTAATTGTTTAGATACTTATTCTTGGTTGGGACCAGTCAGACGATTTTTAATTTCTCTCAAGCGTTGAATTTTATTTGGTCTTCTGCTTTCAATACATGTTTTTGTATAGTATTGATGGCTCTCGAGGAACTTTACCTGGATAGGGTCCCAGTCTTCCATTGATTTTATTATTTTCATGTCAATTAGTTCTTGAGCTAATGATGAACTGATTCGTTCAAACTCGTTTTTGTCACGGCCCAGGTAATCCAGGTCGGCATCACACAATATTTCTTCCAAATGGTTTTTAGGGTCTTGTGGAATTTTTGTGGCTAAAATCATATTTACCACAACTTCAACTTGTCCATCCGTAAATCCATACCTTGGAAGCTCGCGTTTTGCAAGTTTAGCTCCTTCAAATTCGTTGTCCTGATATTTATTTAAAAAACCACTATCGTGAAAAAGAGCAGCTAATTTCACGAGCATTAATTCTTCTTTTCCGATACCCTCTGCAAGTCCTATTCTTTCTGCAGAATTCATTACATCGACAGTGTGATGAGGTCCATGATATTTCAGTTTTGAAACAAATTCATTCTGTTCCAATAAATCAATGAAATAGTCACGGACATTTTGGAAGCTTTGTTGAGTGTAAACTTTAAAGTTTAATAGTTCAAAAAATTTTCTGTTTGGAGTTTGTCCGTTTTCATCTTTACATAGCCCGGTTTTTATTCGGGTAACATAGAACATATCTATTGCTCCTTTATTTTTGACAGGCAGTTTCCCTCTATATTCACATTCAAAATAGTCTTTAATGTGTTCATAAGTTGCTCCGGAAACGTTAATCATTCCTTCTTCAGCACTCGTTTCCATTCTGGCGGCTGTATTTACAGTATCACCCCATACATCGTACAAAAATTTCTTTTTACCCACTACTCCTGCTACTAATGCCCCTGTGTGTAAACCAACTCTTAGGTGCCATTGTGGCTTTCCAGTCCCTTCTCTTATTTCTCTTTTTTGAAACATGTATTTTTGGAATTGAAAAGCTGCCAATACACAATCAACAGGATTTGTCTGATTTCTTATAGGTATTCCTCCTACACACATGTAGGCATCACCAGAAGTTTTAATTTTTTCAATATTCAGAGCCCCAACTATATCATCAAATTTCGCAAATGAATCATCCAATTCAGCAACTAGTTCCTTTGGACCTAAGTTTTCAGTTATTTTTGTGAAGTTTTTAAAATCAGCAAACATTACAGTTGCCATTTTGTAACTTTTTGGTGTGGATTTTCCTGTTGAAACCAATTCTTTTGCAGTTTCTCGGGGCAGCACATTCAGGAGAACTTCTTCTTCTTTATTTTTTTCTTCTTCTAACTCCTTATTTTTTTCTTCTAATTTTTTCTTTTGATTTTCAACTTCTCTGGTTCTGTCTCGAACTTTTTTTTCCAGTATTTCTCTTTGAATTTTTGATCGGTTGATTCTTGATTTAATTGTTATAGCAATGAATCCCAATATAAATGCAGAAATTCCAGAGATAAACCACCAGGTCAGATAAAAGGGTGGTTTTATAATAATTGTTATTTTTTCTTCTTTGGGATTCCAAATCCCGTCTGAGTTTGCTGACTTAACTAAAAAATTATATTCGCCATAATTTAAGTTACTAAACTTATAAACTCTTTTTCCTTTTACAGTTTGCCAGTCTTTTTGCCAACCATCAAGTTTTGTTTTGAACAGATTTTCGTTTGGAGATGAGTAATGGAGTACATCCACTATGATTTGAAAATTGTTTTTTTTATGCGGTATTGTAACTATTCTTGAGTTGTTTTCAGTGGATATTTTTTTTGAGTTGGAACTTAATAAATCTTGACCATCATACATAATGGAAGAGATATAAACTTTTGGAGGAACAGAGTTTATGTTTTGTTTGTTTGTATTAACAATATTGTAACCGTTTATTCCACCAAAGTAAATTTGGTTTTTGTTATTTACATAAGCGGAACCAGAATTGAATTCTAAACTTTGAATCCCATCTGAAGCTGTATAGTTTTCAAATTCTTTAGTTTTTATATTGTATTTTGACAGCCCTCCGTTTGTACTAAACCAGATTGAATTTTCAGTACTAATTATTGAATATATGGTGTTGTTTGGCAGGCCGTTTTTTGTTGAGTAGTGTTCGCTGGATTTATTTCTGATATTGTATTTAATTACTCCGCCTCCATAAAACCCAAGCCAGATATTGTTTCCTTCGGACTTTTCAATTGACAATCCTAAAAGGTGTTCAACTTCATTAAGGGGTGTCGTGACAATTTCTGCATTATTTTCGAGATTAATAAGTTGGTAAATACTTGTTGGGTGCGCAATGAAATAAACAGTATTATTTAATTCAGTGAAGTCTCTTACGTTTTTTAATTTCCACCTGTTTTTTAGGGTAAGATTTTCATCGTACAACGAAAGATAGTTTAAACTACCTATAAGAAGTTTGTTTTTTGTTTTTAGAAATTTAAAAATGACGTCTTGATTTCCGCTGTATGAAACATCGAGAAATAAAGAATCCATGCTGTAAGCAGTGTCCTTTTGGGTAAGTGAATATACCCCTTTTGATGTCCCTAAAAGAATTGTATCATTAAAATTTGTAATGTCCAGAATTAACCCTTTAAATGGAATCCAGTAATGGGTTTTGTTGCTTTTTTTCAGGATCTGAAGACCATTATCGTATCCAGAAAGAAAAAGGCTGTCATTTTCCCAAAAAGACCAGGTGTTATTGCTTGAATGCGGGCTGTGCTGAGATGCTTTATAATGAAGGAGCTGTTGTTTTGAAGGGTCTATTTTATTAATTCCACTATCTGTACCTATCCAGATTATTCCAAAGCTATCTTTGAAAATGCATTTTATTTTTTTACTTACAAGTGAGTTCTTTCTTTTTTGATTAAGCGATCTATTAAATGGTTTTTCACTATTTGGAGTGTAAATTACCAGCCCGTTTTCTTGTGTGGCAAGCCAATATCTTCCATCACTTAAAATACAATCGTTAACACTCGCCGGGATTGAGAATGTTTTCTCTTCAATATTTTTTTTATTCAGATGAATAAATTGGTTTTCAAAAGAGATACCTATACCATTTTCGGTAGAAAAAATTCCTTTTATATTTTTGGGGAATTGTTTAGCTGCTAATACCGAAGTTTTTGTTATTTCATGTAATGTGTTGTCCGAAGCGAAGAATATTCGATTGTCACAGGAGATTAATCGTTTAATTTTTTTTTGAAAGTTTAAACTTCTTATCACGGATTTATTGTTGAGGATTTTTATTTCAAAAAGCCCTTTTGAAGAGGATACAATTATGGCGTTTGTAGGCAGAAAAACTGAGGATGTAATTGATCCAACTGTGTCATTATTTAATGCAAAGGGAAAATTCTTGAATTTTTTAGAAAGAGGGTCGAAAATTGAAATACCGATTCTTGTAGTAAAACAAATAGAGTCCTGATTCCAATTACTCATTCCAATAATGTAGTTGCTCAGAATTGTAGTTGAATCAAATGGATTGGAATAAAAGTTTTCAAATTCGTAACCATTAAATCTTGACAATCCATCTTGAGTGGAAATCCATAAAAATCCTTTTTTGTCTTGAAAAAAATTTTCAACAAAACTTTGAGGAAGACCATCATCAATAGTATATTGGTCACATTTAAGTAAGTCGAAACTGGTTGCTTTTATCTGAAGAGAAAGCAGAACCAAAACAAAAATAAATCCAAAATAATTCATTGTTGTGCTAAAGATACCATTTAAAAATAATTATGACTTTAGACAACTTTAATTAAGTCTATCTTTGCATAATTTGTTGGAAATACAATATTTTTTCTAAGTTTTTCTTAATGGAAAAAATGTTTTTTCAGGGTGGTTTTTTTATTTATTTATGAGTCACAATAATTAAAATCAATATTTCATTCATCACTATTGATGAAATTCTTTGATATAGTACCGTTTTTTAGGTATTTTTATAAATAGTTTAGAACTGTTCTAAATAAATAAGTGTAATGATTAAAGTTTCAGATAGCGCAAGAGACCAGGTGAGCAAACTTAAAAAGTTTGAAGAAATGCCTGTGAACAGCTTTATCCGTGTTGGAGTAAAGAGTGGAGGCTGTTCGGGTTTGTCTTATGATTTAAGTTTTGATACCGAATTACAGGAAAATGACCAGGAATTTGAAGATAATGATGTAAAGGTTGTCATTGAAAAAAAGAGTCTGCTATATCTGGCGGGCACTACTTTGGAATATGAAGGAGGTTTAAATGGTAAAGGGTTCAGCTTTACGAATCCGAATGCCTCTCGTACGTGTGGTTGCGGTGAGAGTTTTGCAGTGTAAAAAAGATAAAGACGGAGTATGAGCATGTCTGATGAGGATAAAATAATTGAAGAAGCAACTTCTGGAGAATATAAATATGGTTTTGTCTCGAATATCGATTCTGAGTTAGCTCAAAAAGGATTGACAGAGGAAACCATTCGTTTTATTTCAGGAAAAAAGAATGAGCCTGAATGGTTATTGGATTGGAGGCTGAAAGCATTTAAAATGTGGGAAAATATGGAGGAGCCGGAATGGGCTCACATTTCTTATCCAAAGCCTGAATTTCAGGACATTATATATTATGCTGCTCCAAAACCAAAAAAAGAGTACGAGAGTCTGGATGAAGTTGATCCTGAAATTTTAAAAACTTTTGAAAAATTAGGCGTTCCGATAAATGAACAAAAAGCCTTAGCGGGAGTTGCCGTTGATGTAGTTATGGATTCTGTTTCAGTTGCTACAACATTTAAGGAAAAACTAAGTGAACTGGGTATTATTTTCTGTTCCTTTTCTGAAGCAGTAAAAAATCATCCTGATTTAGTTAAAAAGTATGTTGGTTCCGTTGTTCCTCAGGCAGATAATTTTTATTCTGCGTTAAATTCTGCGGTTTTTTCCGATGGTTCATTTTGTTATATTCCCAAAGGGGTTAAATGTCCTATGGAATTATCTACATATTTCAGGATAAATGAAGCGAATACAGGCCAGTTTGAAAGAACGCTTATTATTGCTGAAGAAGGATCTTATGTTTCATACTTAGAAGGGTGTACCGCTCCTCAGAGAGATGAGAATCAGTTGCATGCCGCGGTTGTTGAAATAGTAGCAATGAAAGATGCTGAAGTAAAGTATTCAACTGTCCAAAATTGGTATCCGGGAGATAAAAAAGGAAGAGGTGGAATTTATAATTTTGTAACGAAGCGAGGTTTATGTGCTGAAGAAAACTCTAAAATTTCATGGACACAAGTTGAAACGGGCTCAGCAGTAACGTGGAAGTACCCGTCATGCATTTTGAAAGGAGATAATTCGGTTGGAGAGTTTTTCTCTGTTGCGGTAACAAATAACATGCAACAAGCAGATACTGGAACAAAAATGATTCACATAGGAAAAAACACAAAGAGTACGATTGTTTCCAAAGGTATTTCAGCGGGAAAATCTCAAAATTCCTACAGAGGTTTAGTAAAGATTGGTAAAGGGGCAGTAGGTTCCCGAAATTTCAGTCAATGTGACTCACTCTTGATTGGTGACAGATGTGGTGCACATACTTTCCCGTATATTGAATGCAATAATAAATCAGCTAAGATTGAACATGAAGCAACAACCTCAAAAATCGGTGAAGATCAGTTGTTTTACTGCAATCAAAGAGGAATAAAAACAGATAAAGCAATTGGGTTAATTGTAAACGGTTTTTGTAAAAATGTTATGGATAATTTACCTATGGAATTTGCTATAGAGGCCAAAAAATTATTGGAGATAAGTTTGGAAGGGTCAGTTGGATAAAATAAAAAAAACACATTTAAAATGTTAAAAATAGACGGATTAGAAGCCGAAATTGAAGGGAAACAAATTCTGAAGGGATTAAATTTAGAGGTCAAACCAGGTGAAATTCATGCTGTTATGGGGCCTAACGGTTCAGGTAAGAGTACTCTTGCTTCTGTTTTAGCAGGTAGAGAGGAGTATGAAGTAACTGGTGGGTCAGTTGATTTTTTAGAGAAAGATTTGTTGGATCTTGCACCTGAAGAAAGAGCTGGAGAAGGCGTTTTTTTGGCGTTTCAATATCCTGTTGAAATCCCCGGAGTAAGTAATATTAATTTCATAAAAACCGCCGTGAACGAGGTCCGAGATTACAGAGGACTCCCAGCAATGGAAACCAAAGAGTTTATGGCACATTTGAAAGAAAAACAAAAACTGGTTAAACTCTCTGGAAAACTAGCTAACAGGTCGGTAAATGAAGGTTTTTCGGGAGGTGAAAAGAAAAGAAATGAAATTTTTCAAATGGCGATGTTGGAACCTAAATTAGGCGTTCTTGATGAAACAGACTCCGGTCTGGATATCGACGCATTGAGAATTGTAGCGAGTGGTGTTAATGAGCTAAAATCAAGCAAAAACGCTTTTGTTGTAATCACTCATTATCAAAGGTTGTTGGATTATATTGTTCCCGATTTTGTACATGTTTTATACGATGGGAAGATTGTTAAAACAGGTTCAAAGGAATTGGCTTTAGAGCTTGAAGAAAAGGGGTACGACTGGATTATAGAGGAAATTGAGGGAAAATCTTAAACCGTTTAAAAAACAAATCAAATGGCAACTATTACGCTTACTGATAAGGATAGATTTTTAATCAATCAGGAAGGACAAGATTTCAGTCATGAGGCTAAGACTTTCATAAAAATAAGAGAATTAGCACTTAAAAATTTAAAAGGACTTGATTTCCCGACCAGAAAGCTGGAAGACTGGAAGTACACGAATTTAAGAGAGGTTTCAAAAACTGAATTTCGTCCTCAAACAGCAGTTAATATTATTGAGGAAAAGATTAAGGCGCACAAAATTCCAAATCTTGATGCATATGTCTTAGTCTTTGTAAATGGTTTTTTTGCGCCAAAGTTTTCAAATACAGTAGAAGAAAAAGATGGTGATTTCATTGTAACCAATTTAAATAAAGCTAAAAAAGATTTTATAAAATTGGTAGAGCCCCATCTGGGTTTCCAAACAAGAGCAAAAGATCAATTTTTTGTGAATTTGAATTCTGCTTTTTCTCAGGATGGAGGTTTTATTTATGTAAAATCAAAAGCAGTACTTGATAAACCCGTCCATATTATTAATTTGGTGGATGGGGACCTGGTAGCCTCCTATCCCAGGAATTTAATTGTTGCAGAAAAATCAGCAAAGGCTAAAGTTGTTGTGTCTTATGAAACCATTGATTCCAATTCTGCTTTAAGTAATGTTATAAATGAAGTGGTTGTTGCAGAAGGAGCTAATGTGATATTGGATAAAATTCAAAATGAGAATTCAAATACGTATCATATTGGAGCAGATTTTGCGACGCAGCAAAAAGACTCAATATTTACAATTAATACGATTCCAGCAAATGCAAAATTGATTCGAAACAATTTAAATATTGTTATAAACGGGACAAATTCAGTAGCTAATTTGTATGGAGCTATTTGTTTGAATGGAGATATTCATGTGGATAACCAAACTTTTGTAGATCATGCTAAACCCAATTGCGAATCCAATGAACTCTATAAGACTGTGGTGAATGATTCTGCAACAAGTATTTTTAATGGTAAGATATATGTAAATCAGATTGCTCAAAAAACAAATGCTTTCCAAAGTAATGCAAATATTCTGCTAAGTGATGATGCTAGGGCAAACTCCAAACCACAACTGGAAATTTATGCTGATGATGTAAAGTGTAGTCATGGATGTACAATTGGACAATTCGATAATGAAGCATTATTTTATTTAAAATCAAGAGGAATTCGAGAAGAAGTTGCTCAGAAAGTGCTTTTAGATGCCTTTATAGGTGAAGTTCTTGATAATATAGAAGAAGAACCTGTTCGTAAATATGTTGATCAATTAATTGCAGATAATTTTAACTCAAAAAATTAACCTATAGTTTTAAATCTTTTTAACATGGTGGAAAAGAACAATGTTTTCAATTTAAGAAATGACTTTCCAACACTAAAAAGAAAGGTTAACGGAAAAGACCTGGTGTATTTTGATAATGGAGCAACCAGTCAAAAACCAAGTTCAGTAATAAAAAGGATTAATGAGTTTTATCAAAATGAAAACTCTAATATCCACAGAGGGGTTCATACGCTCAGTCAAGACGCAACTTCAGCCTATGAAGATGCCCGAAATAAAATTCAAAAGTATATTAATGCCCGGCTGGAGGAGGAGATTATTTTCACAAAGGGGACAACCGATAGTATTAACCTTGTTGCGAATGGATTCAGTAGAGAGATTTTAAACAAGGGAGATGAAATTTTAATTTCAGCGATGGAACATCATAGCAATATAGTTCCGTGGCAGTTGGCTTGTGAATATTCTGGTGCTAAATTAAAGGTTTGTTCTGTTAGTGATGAAGGCGAACTGGACATGGAGGAATTTAAGACGCTACTCTCTGATAAAACAAAACTAGTTGCGATCACTCATGTTTCGAATACCCTTGGAACTATTAATCCGGTCAAAGAAATAGTTGATTTTTCTCATAAATTAAACATCCCTGTGTTGTTTGATGGAGCACAGAGCGTTCCTCATATGAAATTAGATGTGCAGGATTTAAATTGTGATTTTTACGCGTTTGGCGCTCATAAAATGTTCGGTCCAACAGGGATTGGAGTTTTGTACGGTAAGAAAAAATGGCTTGAAAAATTGCCTCCTTACCAAGGTGGTGGAGATATGATAAAAACGGTTACTTTTGAAAAAACTATATATAACGACATACCCCATAAGTTTGAGGCAGGAACACCTAATATTGTGGGTGGAATAGGTTTAGGTGCTGCAGTTGATTATCTAAATAAACTTGATTGGGAATCTATTCATGAATATGAAAAACAACTATTAGACTATGCGACTACTCAACTTAGTCAAATAGAGGGTGTTCGAATTATTGGTAATGCTAAGCATAAAGTTGGTGTTTTAAGTTTTGTTCATCAAAAAGCACACCACTACGATATAGGTACTATTCTTGATCAATTAGGTGTAGCCATTAGAACAGGACATCATTGTACAGAACCATTAATGAGAAGGTTTAATGTTTCTGGTACAGCGAGAGCTTCATTTGCTTTTTACAATACAACAGAGGAGGTGGATGTATTTATTTCTGCTTTAAAAAGGGCTCTAAAAATGATTTTATAACAGTTATGGGATTAGACGAAACAGCAGAAGAATTAGTTGAAGATTTTAATCTGTTTGAAGATTGGTCGGATAAGTATGAATATATAATTTCGCTTGGAAAAGAATTGTCAGCAATGAAAAAAGAAGACAAAACTGAAGAAAATCTTGTTAAAGGTTGTCAAAGCCAGGTGTGGCTAGTTGCTAAAGAAAAGAATGGTAATGTTTTTTTTGAAGCAGATAGCGATGCAATTATAAGTAAAGGGATTTGTGCTTTATTGGTGAAGGTTTTTAATGGTCAGCCAGCTTCAGAAATAGTAAAAAATAATCTGGATTTTATTGAAAAAATTGGATTGAAAGAGCACTTATCTCCAAACAGAAGTAATGGTTTGGTTGCAATGATTAAAAAAATGAAAGCATATGCATTAGTATTTAGTAATACATAAATTAAAGCACTATGGATCAAGCAGCAAAAAAAGATTTAGAAGAACATATTGTATTGGTTATTAAAACCATATATGATCCAGAAATACCAGTCGACATATATGAATTAGGCTTAATTTATCAAATAAAGATTGATGATGACGCAAATGTAGATATTGAGATGACCCTGACTTCGCCTAATTGCCCTGCAGCAGAGAGCTTACCTGCTGAGGTGGAAACAAAGGTTAAAGGTATGGAGTTGGTTAAAAACTGCACAGTTGAAATTGTTTTTGAACCAACATGGGATCGTCATATGATGAGTGAAGAAGCTCAGATTGAATTAGGTATGATTTAATATTAATTAGTTGTTGGATTGTTTCATTGATTAATTGTGATAAAGTGATTGAAAATAGAGTTGCAAAAAGTGGCATAATCACACTGGACCTTTCGGATTTGATACCTTCCGGGAACCAGTACGTTGTAGATATAAAAGATTTTATACAGGATGGTCTGATTCTTAGAGAAAAAGATTTTCGTTTGCGAATAAAAGAGAAAAACTGGTCTGAATTTCAGGGAGGCTTTGTTGCTGTTACCAACTCTTCGGATGGCATAATACCACTTTGGGCATATATGTTAATTTCATCTGCTTTACAACCCTACTCCTCTTTAGTTGTTCGAGGAAATAAATCGCATTTAAAAGGCGCTCTTTTAAGACGTTCAATTGAAGCAATCAATGAGTCTGATTATTTAGATAAAAGAGTAGTTATCAAGGGTTGTGGAAAAGAATCCATTCCAGAAAGTGCATACATAGCAATAACCCAAAAACTACAACCTGTTGTTAAAAGTTTAATGTTTGGAGAAGCCTGCTCTACGGTTCCGGTATATAAAAAAAGCAGTTGATTTTTTTAAAATCGAATTGTCTAATGAAAATTATTATAATTAGTTGTAAATTTGGAAAATAACCTGCTCGGCTAGTAAAAAAAAATAGTCATATTTGAGAAAAGAAATACCAAAATTATGAAAGATGTTTATAAGATTTTAGTACCTACAGATTTTACTTCAGTTGCTAAAACAGCTTTAAATCATGCAATAAAAATTGCAGAGATTATGAATGGAGAAATTGTTTTACTTCATGTAGTAGATAGAGACACAAAAAGTGAAGAAGCAAGATTGAAGTTGGATCCAATAGCTGAAACTGTTAGTAAAGAGAATAACATTCCAACTGTAGGAAAGGTTGTGACAGGTAATATTTTTGAAGATATTGATAAGGTTGCTGATTATGAGGGAGCAAGGTTAATAATAATGGGAACACATGGAAGAAAAGGCATTCAACACATAACCGGATCTTATGCTATGAAGGTCATTACCAGTTCAACTATACCTTTTCTTGTTGTGCAGGATAAAATTGTTCCGGATGCATATAAGAATATTGTTTTTCCAATTGACTTCAGAGCTGAAACCAAACAGAAGATTTCACTTACTGCAAGTATGGCTAATCAGCTTGGTGCCAAGGTGCATATATTTGCTGAATATGATGATGATAAGTTTGATAAGCAGAAGATTGATAATAATGTTGCATATACAAAGAAGTTTTTTGCTAAGAACGGTATTGATTATGTTGTTGAAAAAGCATTTGAAAAGGGGGATTTTGTCAAGCAAATAATTAGATATTCAGCGAGCATAAATGCAGATTTTATTACTGTATTGAATTTGAATTATCGCTCAATAACTGCATTTTTAAAGAATTTAGAAGAGGAGTTAATTACCAATGAAGCGCAAATTCCTGTTTTAATGGTAAATCCATCTACCGATTTTATAAATAAGTCACCATTGTTTGGGCAGTACCAAACGTTATCTATGTAATATGTCATAAAACACATAAAAAAAGCGGTCTTTTGACCGCTTTTTTTATGATAAAATTGCTATCTGATATCAAAAATTGCTGGTTTTTATAAATAAGTATTGCTCTTTGAAAAAAGGGAGAACGAGAATATAAATCCTTTTTTTTATTTTCGCAGGTGGATAATGTTTGTTTATGAAAAACCTAATCTTATTTTGTAGCTGTTTAATTTTATTGTTTTCATGCGGAAGCAATAATGAAGAAAACATTCCTCAAGAGGAAATTAATAGAGCTCTTGCTGTTTCTGATTATTCTCCGGTTATTCTTGAAAGAGGTGGTATTAAATTAATTGAGTTTACGGACTTTCCTCCTTTTAGTGATGTTGAGTCAAAAATTGCGACCCAGAATCAAACTTTTAAGATGGGACTCAATAAAATTGAATTCAAAAACAAATTTTTTAACCTCGGTGAAAAAACAGCGGAGGAAAAATCACATATGGTTAGATTGTATGAGGGGGGACAATATCTAGGTGTTTTAAATCCTAATAAACCTCTGAAAAAGATTATTCATGGTTATTTTGAAACAGAAATCGAAAAAGGAGATAATTTGTTTTTCTGTTATTTATCCAGATCATATGATTTGAGTGTGAAAAACAAAAACGCTTCTTTTTTATTTAAAATAAATGCCGATCCTTCTGGTTGTTTTTCAGAAACTGAATTATCGGATACTGTTGTAGCACTTCTTCAACCGCGTGGTGTTTTTTCTTCAGGTCAGGAAGAAAAAGTCTTATTTGATTTCTTTTTGAAAAATATTTCTTTGGAAGAAGGTAATTACATAAGTTTATTAATTGATGATATTGAGTTTAAGTTAACAAAGTGGGTCCCTTTTTGGATACAAGGGCTCAAGGCAGGAGACCATAAAATTTCTATTGACTTAAAAACAAAAGAGGGATTCAGTTTAAAAGGGATTATGCCGGATCAACTATCTACTGTAATTACTATCAAGGAAGTCAAATTATTTTCTGAATAAGAATCATTTTTATCATAAGAAGTACTTGAGTTCCATTATTAAACCCTTTTACTTATTTTTATAGAAGATATAACCTTTTCAAAGATAAGATATGGGATGTTCAGGATGCAGTACAGGAAGAGGTGCCAATAATTTACCCGGAGGTTGCAAGAGTAATGGTAGTTGTGAAAGCGGAGGATGTAATAAACTCAACGTTTTCGACTGGCTGTCAAATATGAGTAATCCAAGTATGGTTAACCAACCAGATTGGGTTGAGGTAAGGTTTAAGAATGGGCGTAAGGCTTATTTTGATAATAAAGAAAAATTATCATTATGTGTTGGTGATGTTGTAGCTGTTGAATCTTCTCCAGGTCATGATATAGGTACAGTTTCTTTAATAGGTGAACTTGTTAGAATACAGGTTCAAAAGAAATCGATTAAAACAAATGAGATTTTAAATATATACAGAAAGGCTCGTCAGAATGATATAGATAAGTGGCAAGAAGCAATCAGCATGGAAAAGTCTACAATGACTCAGGCAAGAAAATTTGCAATTGAGTTGGGTTTGAATATGAAAATTTGTGATGTTGAGTATCAAGGAGACAAAACTAAAGCTACATTTTATTATACGGCTAATCAGAGAGTTGATTTTAGAGAACTGATAAAGATTTATGCTTCTACTTTTAAGATTAGGATTGAAATGCGCCAAATAGGGGCTCGTCAGGAAGCTTCAAAATTAGGGGGTGTTGGATCTTGTGGAAGAGAATTATGCTGCAGTTCCTGGCTTACCGATTTTAGATCAGTAACAACGAGTGCAGCAAGATATCAGCAGCTTTCTTTAAATCCGCAAAAGTTGGCCGGTCAATGTGGTAAGTTAAAATGTTGTCTAAATTATGAATTGGATAGTTATTTGGATGCCATAAAAGATTTTCCAGAATCAAATCTTAATTTAAAAACTGAAGACGAAGAGTTTTTTCACTTTAAGACGGATATTTTTAAAGGGATTTATTGGTATACTTCTAAGCAAGATAAATTGAATTTTATTCCTGTTCCGGTTGATAGGGTAAAAACAGTCCAGGGTTTAAACAAGAATGGAGAGTTCCCAGAAGAACTTCTTGAGGTTATAGAAGGGTTTGATAAAGAAAGGGAAATTGACTATTTAAATGTAGTAGGTCAAGATGATTTAACTAGATTTGATAAAACAAATAATAATAACAGACGCTCAAAAAATAAACGAAGTGTAAAAAACAGAACGAATCAAGTTGAAGTCGATAAAAAAAATGCCCAAAATTTTCCAACGAAAAAAAGCAAACTAAATAAAAGTAAAAAGAAGCGATTAATTTCTCAACAAAAAAAGTCAAATCAATACAATCCAAAGAAAAAATTGAACCCCAAAAAAGAAAATAAACAAGACATAGATTCAAATGGATATAATCAATCAGCAGAAAGCACATGAAAAGGTTTTTAGCAGTAGCATTTTCCATTTTAATTTTAACAAGTTGTGATAGTAAATTTGTTTATGGAGAGGATATTGATATCCACATGGAAGGATGGCACAAGGACTCAGTATTGGTATTTAAAACAGATTCATTAACGGAATTACCTCCAGTTATTACAATTGGGATTAATATCAGAAACACCACAGATTATTTTTATAGAAACATGTATTTGTTTGTCGAAATACAAATTCCTGGTCAGGAACATCCAGTTAAAGACACCTTGAATCATCTATTAATGACTCCCGATGGTTACTGGACTGAAGGTGTTGAAGGAGCTGGTATCATGGAGTCGATGGCTTATCTGGAAGATAAGGATGTTGAATTGAAAGAATCAACGGCTTACTATCCTTATGCTATACAAAATCCTGAAAATGGGATTTATCAAATAAAAGTTAAACAAGGAATGCGTGATGACTTATTAAAAGAAGTAGTATCTGTTGGCGCCAGGATAGAAAAACTTGTTCGGCAATGACTAAAGAAGTTAAAAAGCTATTGCAGGAAAAACCGTCCTATAAGGTTTATATAATCGTTTTCTGGCTTTTGTTTTGTTTAGGAATAGGTTTCGGATATTATCTGTTTAACGGGATTGCTAATAAGCAACTTTTGGGGAAATTACCTTCTTTTCAGCAGTTAGAAAATCCAAAAACTTTACTCGCGACAAGCCTGCTCTCTTCTGATGGAAAACAATTAGGTACAATATTCAAGGAAAACAGAGCTTTGGCGGAATATCATGAGCTGTCACCTTTTCTGGAAGACGCATTAGTATCTACTGAAGATGAAAGGTTTTATGACCATAGTGGTATTGATGGAAAATCCTTAGCTCGTGCAATAATAAAGGGAGGTAGTTCAGGGGGCGGAAGTACAATATCGCAGCAATTAGCTAAAATGTTGTTTACTGAAAAAGTAGTTAAAAACAAATGGGAAAGAGCCAAACAAAAACTCAAGGAATGGGTCGTTGCTGTTCAGTTGGAAAAACAGTACACAAAAGAAGAGATAATCATTAAGTACTTTAATACTCTCGATTTTGTGAATAATGCTGCAGGGATTAAATCAGCATCGCAGGTTTATTTTAATTCCACTACCCAAAATTTGAAAATTGAGCAAGCTGCTATGTTTGTGGGAATGGCTAAAAACCCGGCCTTGTTCAATCCGTTAAGAAGACCTGATACAACTTTATTCAGGAGAAATGTCGTTTTTGCTCAAATGTTGAAGAACGATAAAATAACAAAAGAAGAGTTTGATTCGCTGAAAAACTTACCGCTGGGAATAAAATTTAATTTAGCATCTCATCATTCCGGAACAGCTACCTATTTTCGCCAAGAGGTAAAAAAGAAATTAAAAAAAATATTTAAAAAACTTAAAAAGCCCGATGGTACCTCATACAATATGTATCAAGATGGCTTGAAAATATACACAAGTATAAATTATAACATGCAGCAGTATGCTGAGAATGCAGTTAAAACTCATTTAAGCAAAGAGCTTCAGCCAGCATTTTTTAAACATTGGAAATCCAAAACAAGAGATTTAAAAAAATATGCTCCTTTTTATTTTGAAGACTACACCGAACAAGAAAAGTCTGCTGCCGTTGAGAAACTCATTAAAAATGGTATACGAACCTCAGCTAGATACAGGAGAGCTTTGGATGCAAACAAAAAGGTTCGATTGGTAACATATGCATTCAATCGCGCTACTACTAAAAATCAACGTTGGAAAAATAAAGTAAAATATTATGACAGTAAACGTTATTTAGTTCAAAAAGAACTAAATAGATTAAACAGAGATACAACAAACGTATGGTCTATAAGAAAAGAAAAAATTCGAGTACGTAAAGAAATAAAAGTTTTTCAAGACAGCATACAAAAGTATAAGACTAAAAGTGTTGATTTTAAAGAAGAACTCGAACAAAAAAGAAAAGAATACCTTAAATTCTGGAAGCCATTTGATCAAGAAATGATGGTTAAATTTGATGTAAAAATTCCAATGCGAATTTTTACATGGGATGGAGAAAAGGATACAATAATGAGTCCTAAGGATTCAGTTATTCATCATAAATGGTATTTACGCTCCGGACTTCTATCCATCGATCCTCATACCGGTTTTATAAAAGCATGGGTTGGAGGTATTAATTATAAATATTTTCAATACGATCACGTTAGAGCTACGAGGCAGGTTGGTTCTACATTTAAACCTTTTGTATATGCCACGGCAATTGAAAACGGCGTAAATCCTTGTGAAGAATACTTAAATGAAGAAGTTACTTTTCCTGCCGGAACTTATGATTTAGAAGAAGCCTGGAAACCAAAAAATGCCGGAGAAGAATCCCATTTAGATGGTCAGCCTTTAACGTTAAAAATGGCATTAGCAAATTCCATCAATTCAATAACTGCCAGAATAATGAAAAATTTTGGCCCCGAATCGGTAATTGATGTAGCGCGTCGCTGCGGTATTACAACACCAATAGAACCAGTGCCTTCTATTTGTCTGGGGACACCAGATGTTTCTCTTTATGATATGGTTTCAGCGTATTGTGTCTTTGCGAATAAGGGAATTCGAGTTGAACCTCAGTTTATAACAAAAATTGAGGATAAAAACGGATCAATTATATGGTCACCGATTCCGGGAAGACAGGAGGTTATGACTGAAGAGAATGCATATAAGATGATTGAACTTTTAAGTGGAGTTGCAGAATACGGCCCGAAGGTTGCAGGCAAATTAACCTATGGAACCGGCGTTCGATTGCGATCTCCAGGCCGACCCTACGGAAATATTCCATACTCAGTAAAAATTGCAGGAAAAACTGGAACTACGCAAATGCAAAGTGATGGCTGGTTTATGGGGATAACACCCGATTTGGTTACCGGAGTTTGGACGGGATGTGAAGACAGGGCAGCACATTTTTTATCTCTTCGTTTGGGGATGGGTACAAATATGGCTCTTCCAATCTGGGGATATTATATGAATGATGTTTACAAAAACCCAAAAATCAGAATTTCCAAAGGAAAATTTGATGTTCCTGAATCCCTGAAAAATGAAGAGTTTGATTGTACCAAAAGAAAGGCGAATTCAATAGATGATTTTGAGACTATTGATTTTGATGATTTTTAGTATTTTCTCAAATATCTTATCTGAATAATAGCTGTTTTTTTCGTGGAGATTTTTCTCTCACCTTGGAAACTCTTTACTCAGTAGATAAGTTATTAATTAAACTGATAATCTTTTGTTTTGCTTTGAAGGAGTTAGTTGTCCCTGTTAACAGAATCAAAGAAGCAGTTTTATACCTGTACAAATGAATGGAAAGACAGTAAAGATTATATTTTTTTTAACCTTTTTTTTTGGTGTTAAAAATTCATTTGCAACAAATACATTTCTTACAAGAGAGTTTTTATGTGACAGTTGCAATAAGGATTTAAATTTGAGATTCGAGAGTTCATCCTTTTTTAAAAATAATGAATACGAGAGTGATTTTGCTACCGGTTTTACCGGTATTGGTGTTATGTTTAAACCTACTCTTGAATATTACTTTAACAAGAGCACAAAATTAAACTTTGGGGCTTTTGGATTAAAATATTCAGGTTTAGATGGATTGTCTCAATTAGTGCCTATTTATCAAATACATCATAAAGTAACCAATGGGTTTGAACTTGTATTCGGAAGTCTTTACGGGAATTTAAATCATGATTTAGCTGAACCACTATATCGATTTGATCGATATTATTTAGATAATGTTGAGTATGGCGTTCAAATCCTTAATTACTCTGAATTTATAGATTCAGATTTATGGCTAAACTGGGAGCAATTTATTCTTGAAGGAGATCCATTTCAAGAGGAGTTTACTCTTGGTAATCACAGTAAGATTAAGTTTTTGAATAAAAAACGCTATCAGGTTGCAGGAGATTGTCAACTGTTAATTTATCATAAAGGAGGTGAAATAGATAGTTATAATGGGCCTGCTTTCTCTCTATTCAATGGATCATATGGTTTTGATTTTAGTTTAAAATCACAATATTTAAGTTATTCCATAAGGCCAAAAATTTTGGTTTATAAAAGCCTGGGGTTACCTGATGAAGGAGAAAATTATAAGCACTATAAGAATGGTAATGGTTTTTTGTTTTCAGGAGATATTGAACATGACTACTTTTATTTTGAATCAGGGTATTGGAGTGGAAATAAATTTGTTTCATCAAGTGGGGAATATTTATATATGAGTATTGCGGAGTCTGATTTAGATTTCCATCAAGATAACAGACAGCTTTTTTTTACTAAATTTCGTTTGAAAAGGCATATGAGTAACAATTTAAAACTTGAGTTACGGATGAATCTTTATGTAGATTTGAGAAATGATGTTTTACCCGATTATTCTTTTGGAGTTTATTTTATTGCAAATGAATTATTTTTCTTGAAAAAAGATAAGTGAAATTTTCTTGTGCTTTCTTAGAACAGTTCTTTCAATACTTATAAAAGTATTTGTTTTGTAAAACTGTAAAATTAATCAGTTGATAAACAGATTTTTATAGTCCATGGTCATTTCAACTCCTTTGAATTTATTATTTTTGCAAACCCTAATATAGTTGGGGGTTATAAATCGATATTATGAGCAAAAAATATACGGAATACAAGGGGTTGAATCTTCCTGATGTTGGGAAAGAAGTCCAGGAGTTCTGGAAGGTGAATTCTATTTTTGAGAAGTCTATTTTATCCAGAGATGAAAATAAACCCTTTGTTTTTTTTGAAGGTCCACCCTCAGCAAATGGAATGCCCGGTATTCACCATGCAATGGCAAGGTCAATTAAAGATATTTTTTGCAGATATAAAACTTTAAAAGGATATAGAGTAAACAGGAAAGCAGGTTGGGATACTCATGGTTTACCCGTTGAGTTGGGCGTTGAGAAAGAAATGGGTATAACTAAAGAGGATATTGGTGAAAAAATTTCAATAGACGACTACAACAAAGCCTGTCGTGAGTCGGTTATGCGATATACCGATAAATGGAACGAGTTGACTGAAAAAATGGGATACTGGGTTGATTTGAATGACCCATATATTACGTACACCAACAAATATATGGAAACAGTTTGGTGGTTGGTTAAGCAGCTTTATTCTAAAGAGTTAATGTATCAAGGATATACCATTCAGCCATATTCTCCAGCAGCAGGAACTGGTCTTTCTTCAGCCGAAGTTAATATGGAGGGGTGCTACCAAGATGTCAAGGACACAACAGTTGTTGCTCAGTTTAAAGTAATAAGCTCAGAATTCAAAGATAAGTGGGGTGTTGAAGGAGATGTTCATATTTTGGCCTGGACAACAACTCCTTGGA
>CEUK01173844.1_pt1 | contig 24245 bp, 16 predicted proteins | sample 356451 | NCBI WGS metagenome assembly CEUK01 (sample SAMEA2622843, study PRJEB7988) | marine metagenome | isolation source: saline water (ENVO:00002010), including
GTGAAATCGTTTCGTGTTGGCCATACATGGCAAGGAAAATGGCCAGGCCAATGGCAACTTCTGAGGCTGCTATGGCAATGGCAAAGATAGCGTAGACCCAACCGGATGCATCTCCGTGTTGGATGGCTGCTGCAACGAACTGTAGGTTTGCAGCGTTGAGAATCAATTCAAGACACATCAAAACAACGATCGCATTCTTTCGAGTGAACGCGCCCCAAAGACCGATGGTGAACAAAATAGCGGAAAGAACGCTTACCCATGCTGGATCAATCATGCGTCTTCACCTCGCTGTTCCCACTCTAGATTTTCACGACGTTCGTCACGAACGAGGTAAGCAGCACCAATCATGGCCATGGCCATGAGGACGCCAAGAATGAGCAATGGTAGAGCCCATACGTCGAGCATTGTGTTGGCAAGATCGATGGTTGTGACTTCCTGTGCCTCTTCATCCCAAATCTCTGCCGTTCCAAGCACGGTGATCATTGCACCAGCAAGGAAAATCAGGCCAATACGGGTCAATGTGGACATCAATCTCATTCAAAATCCTCCTCTTGAATTTGGCGACGAGTCAACATAATACCGAACAACACCACCAGCCCTACACTGGCCAAGTAGACCAAAATCTGAATCGCTGCGAGGAATTCTGCACCCATAAGGATGAAGATTCCTGAAACGGCCATGAAACAGAAAATCAGTGAAAGCATCGAATGTGCAACACGTTGCGCATAGATGAGTCCCAATGCCCCAAGAATGGTAATCGTTGCAAAGACAAAGAAAATGATGGTTTCAGTGGCCGAAGCAACGTCCATTTCAGGCACCTTCCTCAGCGGCCTTTGCTGCTTTTGCAGCAGCTTTGGCTCGCTTGTCGCGCTCCTTTGTTGCACGCTTTGCAAGTTCACCATCGACGGCTTCTTGATGCACAGATGGCAGAACACGCGTTCTGCTTGCATCGAACCAAAGATCTTGTCGAGTGAAACCAGACATACCATCGTATTCGTTGGTCATGAAGAAGGAAGTGAAACCACAGGCCTCCATGCAGAGGCCACAGAACATACAGCGGCCAATGTCAATTCGTCCAGAGACAATTTGGTCGTCTGCTGTTCGGAGTTCGGATTGAGCAAGGACTTCTTCCTGGCCGGAATCGTTCCAGCGAACGGTTGCAGTACCTCCTGAGAGATCCAAAACTTGAGCGAAGCGCCACTCTGATGGAGGAGCGCTGTGAGCTGTGATCAAATCGAAGGATTCGAGTTCTTCCGTCACTTCTTCACGGAACTTGGCTGCGTAGCCACCGACCTCGAGTTCAGCACCATAGCCTTCGTATTCACCTTCAGCATTGTCAAGAACGTCAACACGAAGTTCAGTGGTCATGTGCAGACAATCGTTTGGACAGATGTTGACACACATCTTACACGCCGTACAGGTTTCCCAAATGACGCCAATTCGGCCGTTGTAGTTTCCAGGAACGAAGAGCCATGGTTCCATGTCTTCGAGACGTTCGTATGGATACTGGACGGTTTGTGGTTTCCAAAGACTCGGGAACAAATCCGATGTCACTCGGTCTGGAGCGAACTCTTGTTTCGAGATATCGTTGTACTTTGCACGACTCTTCGCTCGGTGTTCGCTCGCATCATCAAGGAACTCTGGGTGAGAGGTATTGTGGTATCCCATTCCCAGTTTCTTTGGGAACATACGACCCAAGAACGGGAATGTTCGTAGTGCCGTAATTAAGGTAATCTTGAACGGATACCAGAACAGATTTCGGAAGTTCGGTTTTGCTTGAGGGTGTGTTGGCATGTTTCTTCACCTCATTCCTGACCAGGTAAGTGTGTACCTGCGGGTTGCACCGTTTGCACGTGGTACATACGTGCAGTGCGTTCATTCTTGCCCGTATCGTTGAGCAAGAGGAAGAAGAAGGCAAGCCACAGGATTGTGGTCAGTGCGGGTACGAGGAATGGAACACCGAATGCATCCCATGCAGTTCCTCCATAAACGGTGTCGGCCATACCCTCGACATCGAAGAGGTAGAGGCGGTAGACCGCTGCGAGAACGACTTGCAGAACTGCAAGTGGAAGGAGCATACGCCATCCGAACTCAAGGATTTGATCGGTTCGGATACGAGCAAGAGAGAATCGAGCCCATACGAAAACAATGAGGAATACAAGCCACGCTTTGATGAGAACAACCAGAGCACCAGGAATCAAGAGGTAAGCAGGACCGAGGTAAGGGATGCTACCAATGAGGCCTTGGAATGGAAGATGCCATCCGCCAAGGAAGAAATGTGTGAATAGGAAACATGCTGCATAGGTTCGAATGTATTCAGCCATGAACAACATTCCGAACCGCATACCGCCGTATTCTGTCCACCATCCCTCAACCAGTTCGGCTTCAGCCTCTGGCATGTCGAATGGTACACGCTCGACTTCAGCGATCATAGTGATGAGGAACAGAGCCGCACCCAATGGCATAAGGAAGAGGTTCCATGCACCTGCAGTGTGCTGGAAGTGTACGCTTTCGATGATGTTGAATGTACCAGTAAGCATAGCAACGGAAAGGAGTGTGAGCAAGAGAGGAATCTCGTATGCTGTAAGTTGAGCTGCTGAGCGGATACCACCGATGAGCGTGTACTTGTTGTTCGATGACCAACCTGCAAAGAAGACGCCAATTGGAGCGATTCCGAAGATAGCGATAATGTAGAGAATCGAGAGGTCAGGGTTCGTGGCGTAGATGCCACTTGAAAGTGGAATCATTCCAAGAATGAGAAGTGTGGTTGAAACGATGAGGAACGGGGAAACTTCGAAAATGAGTTTGTCGGCTCGACGTGGAACCATGTGTTCCTTGACGAGGAACTTCATTCCGTCTGCAACGTTTTGGAAGAAACCTGGTAGAATGCTCAGACCCATCCACGAACGGTTGCCAACACGGTCAACGGTTTCGTATTCGGATTGGTTTCCAAAACGATTGTTCAGCCACTTGTTGAGAACACCGACTGGACGGCCGAGTCCGAATGGAAGCATGTTCCACCATGCACCAGCGGTGACACCATTTTCACCAACCCACAGAGAACGAAGAGCAGTTGTAGCACCACGGCGATCGTTCATTCGAGCAACAGCCTTTCGCTCGATCCATAGGATGGCGAATTGAGAGAAGAACAAGAGAAGGAAAACGATGTTTACGACGGCAAACGTTCCGACTCCGAAAGCGATAGCAGAGGAACTTTCCTCGAGTGGGGTTCCCTCGAGGAGTGATGTAATGGTCTTGTGAGCAAAACTCTCCTCTCCGATAAAGAGACTTCTCAGGTCGTACTTGTCATCCATCGTATCACCTCAACGATCCGTCTCTCCGATACAAGGGTCAAAGCTACCCATGATGGCAGGAATGTCAGCGACTTTGTAGCCAATCATGGTCTTTGCAACGTAGGGAATGGTGATGAACATTGGCGAGCGAATGGAGAGTCGATATGGATTCTTTCCGCGACCGTCTCCGCCTCCTTGGATGTAGAACTGAGATGCGCCACGTGTGCACTCGTAGTTGCTGAAGCCAGTTGCTCCCTCAGGGGCACGTGTTGGAGCCTTGGTGATGATCATCTCATCGCCTGTGTTGTAATGCGTGTTCGCTCCACCAGGAATCTTATCCAGAGCATCGAGTGTCATTCTGCACGATTGTCGCATCTCTTCCATTCGAACTCTGTATCGATCGTAACAATCAGCGCCTTTGACCGATGTTGGTTTCTCAACAGCAGGTTCCCAATCGACTTGATCGTACACAGAGTATGGGTGTGCCCATCGAACGTCGTAGTTCACACCAGCTGCTCGAACGTTTGGACCTGATACACCGGAATTGACCATGTCTTCAGCACGAGCATAACCGACACCTTGCAGCCGAACAAGCCAGATGGTCGACTCATCAAGCATCATTTCGTACTCGTTGATTCGGTTCTCGAACAACTTGATCTTGGCACGAGCACGGTCAGCAAATCCAACAGGAAGGTCACGCTTGACGCCACCAATTCGAGGATAGTTGTAGTGCATTCTCGAACCTCCGAGTTCTTGGAGGAGGTCAAGGAACATCTCGCGGTCACGCATGCACCAAGTCATTAGGGTCAGGTTACCGATGTCGGGCCCAAATGCACCAAGCCACATCAAGTGAGAAGCAAGGCGTTGCAACTCAGCAGCGATAAGACGGATGAATTCAGCACGCTCAGGAACTTCGACTTCGAGAAGGTCCTCAGCAGCATAGATGTAGGAATTAGCCCATGTCATTGCACTGACGTAGCAAAGACGGTCACAGTACGGCGTAACCTGCGTGAAATCTCGAGCTTCTGCAATCTTCTCAACACCTCGATGGATGTATCCAAGTTCAGCTTCTGTGTCGACGACGGTTTCACCGTCAACCTTGACACGGAGAGTCCAGAGTCCGTGCGTCATCGGGTGTTGCGGCCCCATTGTAATCCACATTTGTGCCATAGATTCACCTCACTTTACGCGGCCCTCGTCCGCAGGTTTGCGCACAAATCCTTGTGCATCATCGTACATTTCGTTGAAGTCATGATATCGAATGTTGTGTTGCTTTTGCAATGGATGGAATCCTTCAGGACTGTCGTGTGGATTCAAGACACGGTGCATGTTTTCATGGCCTTCAAATCGGATCCCGACGAGATCCCACGTTTCTTTCTCGTTCCAGTCAGCGCCAACCCAAATCGACTGGACGCTAGGGACAACAGGTGCATCGCCTGCTGGCAAATCGATGAGAACTTCAACTTCGAGTGGAATGGATAAACCTTCCAATTCACCTGCCTTGAGAACATCAGCCGTAAACGGTTCAACGTCACGAACTGGTTGTCGCAAGAAATGGTAGGCAATACCCCAACCACGTTCAGCGCTGTCTGGATAGTGCGTGCCGGTGATCATCGAACAGTAGTTCACGCCAGCATCGAAGCGAAGCCACTTGGCAAGGGCAACCCAGTGCTGTGGAGGGCACGTCATTCGCACGAATGCAAACTTAGCTGCATTGCTATGATGTTCAATGGATACAGTAACGCCGCTACCACCGAATTGCTTCTCGGCCCCTTCAGAGAAAGCAGATGCTGCCGCTGCATTCTGTTCTGCAGAGATACTCATTCCCATAATCAATCCTCTCCAACAATGACTGGCTTTTCGCCATCGCGACCAGTGCTTGGTGCACCGCCGATACGGATGATTTTCTCGCGGAGAAGTCCGAATCCATCGATCAGAGCCTCTGGACGGGGTGGGCATCCAGGAATGTAAACATCGACTGGAATGACAGTGTCAACACCCTCGAGGATGTTGTACGACTGGAAGTACGGTCCGCCAGAGATAGCACATTCGCCCATGGCGATACAGTACTTTGGTTCAGGCATTTGCTCCCAGAGACGAACGACTTTGTCAGCGAACTTCTTGCTGATTGGCCCATTGACAAGAAGAACGTCCGATTGTCGAGGAGATGAACGGAACAAGACGCCGAATCGGTCTCCATCGAACCGAGGTGTTGCCGCAGCTGCCATCTCGATAGCGCAGCACTTGATTCCCAAGTGAAGAGTGAAGAGTGACTTTCGCCCACCCCAGTTGAAGAATCGTCCAGCAAGCACGGAAAGCAATTGCTTGATTTTGGTTGCTTTGAGTGCTTCGTCGGTAACATCACCAACGACTTCGACTAGTGCACGACTGTTGAATGCGGTATAATTTTCTCCAGATTCTGCCATATGATTCACCTCAGATGTAGATTCGACCTCGCTTGCGGAATACGTACCAAACGCCGAGAGACATGATGGTAAAGAAGACTGCAATGATGGCAAGTCCTGCTTCTGCTTTGGCGATGTCTCCGCCGAGTTTCGTCTCCTCAGCAGTCACCATGCCGCCGAGTACAAGGAACATGAATGCGACGTCGAAGACGAGGAAGATGATGGCGTACCAGTAGTACTGAAAGTGGAATTGAATCATTGCGTCACCGATCGGCTCGCTTCCACATTCGAAGGTAGAAAGACGGCGGGGGTAGAGGCTGTGATCTCGTTCGTAACCTTCCAAAAGATACGACCTTGTGATGTGCGGTCGTGAGGGGTCCGTACGAGGACGAAGTGCCCATGACATGATGAAATTTGTAAGGGGCATGAGAATGCCAACAATCGCAAGGAATCCAATTGAAAGATAGGCGCTCGGAACTGAACCAGTATCGACCATTTATCATCGCCTCAAGAAAGCCTCCGCTCTCTGTTTTAACCGACTTGAATACCCTCCATAAGCGTTCCCAGTCTGCCTATAGCATCCATCACGTCGTTTTAGGATACCCTAAACATTTTAGGTTACCCTAAACTAGGAGGGTTCATGGCAGACCGAAACGGTGAATTGACGTTCAAGGTGTTGGTTGACGGAACTGCATCGCTGCAGAGAACTGGTCCGGGGAAAAATTGCTCTGGATGTGATAATTCTTGTCAAAGAGCAACGAGGATAGATATTGTTGAAGAAGTGAAGGTAAGGTCAAAATGCTGCAAGAAATACAAGAAGAAAAAATCCTTTTGCAAACGATGTCCAAAACGAATCAAGGGGGTCGCTTGAATGGCGCAGAATCTCCTCATCGGCTTCGGTACTGAAACTGGTAATTCGGAATTGCTTGCTATGGACGCCCAGAAAATGGCCTCCACACAAGGGATCAATGCAAAATGTGCATGTTTGGACGATGTGGATGTGGATGAAATTCTTCTTCATGATTATCTTGTCATCGTCTGTAGCACATGGGGAGATGGTGAGCAACCGGATAATGCGCAAGATCTCTACGACACCATACAAGAAATAGGCGAGAACGATTTGAGCGGAACGCAATTTGCCGTGCTAGCGCTGGGCGATACCGCCTTCGATCTTTTCTGCGAAGCAGGGATTCAATGGGACGAGTTGCTTGAGCAAAAAGGAGGTTCACGGTTTCATGAACGCCTCGATTGCGATACCGATTACGAAGATGATGCTGAGGATTGGATCGAAGCCATTGTGGAGAAAGTTGCCTCTGCGACCAATAGTTAAACCCGATGATCGAATTGGAAATCTTCAGTTTCGCCGACTGAGGATGAAGACGAGCCCAACGAGCAGGAGGAAACCACCTGCGAACATCGTCAGTGTTGTATCGTCTGCGAGGCCAAAGAATCCTTGTTCTGGCTCACCTGTCACATCGAATTGTTGGTTGACTCGCCCGATGACACCAATTTCCTCAGGTTGGACCGAGAGGGTGAAGTCAAATGTGTCCGACAATTCTGCCCCATACGGAGGTTTTATTTCCACGGTAATTTCCATGATTTCGCCTTTCTTGAGTGGGCACTCGAGGCTTGAGAGTGTAATCTGATCACACTCTGATGGACCTTTGAGTTTCAACTTCCATCCGCGCATGTTGTCAGACGTGAAGATCTCTGTTTGAGTCTCGACGTTTCCATCGTTGCGAACCTGTACAGTGAAGGAGTAACTTTCCGGATAAACCAAATCGAACGAAGTGCTTTCTGGTTCAATGATGTTCAAATCGAAGATTTTCTGAACGCTCAACGACACCGTCGCTTGTCCTGTTCTGTTGGCTGCGTTGGATTTACTTGTAACAACGATGTACAAGTTACCGCCCTCACCGGTGAGTGTGGCTTGATTGACTTCGACCTTGAGCTCGAGATACATCTCGTAAGGCCGAACGCTGTATCCTTGACTCAGATTAAGGGTGAACAACATCTCGGAAAGCATGGCATCCTCGGTGTTCTCAAGGTAGGGGCTTCCCGAGGCATCCAAGACGAACGAACTGTTGTTTTCATCCCAAATTCCAAAACCAAATGGAACACTTATCTCGTTGTTTGAGGCGATTGGTAATCCTTTGGAGTAAACAGTACGGGTTGCGATACCGTTCAATCCCGTCAGTTCAAGAACAGCAGTATCGTCACCATTTCCCATGTTGCGAATCCACATTCCGATGGTTTCCTCATCGCCTGGGGCAAGGATCAATTCGCCAGTACGGCCATCGAGACCTCCTTCTTCGAGACGGACATCCATGGCGTAATCTCTGGTTGTCAGGAACGCAGTAAAACGCAATTCGCGTTGATTATCGGGGATGCCATCACCATCGTCGTCAATGCTGTTTGAGTCGCCTTTGTTGGTAATGCGGACGGTGAATGTCGAATATTCGTCGCTGTCCGTCACTGTCGCGATGAAGAACAACTCCTTCGTGGCTTGGGCATCGACTGAAATTTCTGTGAATCTGTTACCTGCCTCATCTTCAAAGAAGTATGCCCAGGATGGTGACGCTGTTTGTTGAATGACGGTGAGTCGGAAACTGTCCTCAACGTTACCAGTGTTCTCAATGTCAAATGGGAACTTAACTTCATTCCCATTCTTACCTGTCTGCGTGAGGGCGACTGAATTGGCCTCAAAGCCATGCACAGCTGCAACAGAAACGGAAAGCGTGACCTCATCGTAAGGCTCTCCGCCACTGGTAGGGGCGACGGCAAGGTCGATGTTCACAACTTCCGTTGCGAGCGCATCGTCTGGTAATGTTACCGTGACATCAACCGTCTCTTTTCGGTTCGGCGTGTGCTTCGAGTCGAGTGTGACAAGGGTTTCTTCCAATTCCAGCGTCCATCCACTTGGTAGCGCGGATGGCGAAATTCGGAACGAGTCGACACCGTTTCCTGTGTTTTCAACAGTCACAGAAGTAGTAGCTGATGTTCCTGGTTCAATGTTGTTCAATTGCGAGGAAACCATCGAAATAGTTGCACCAAACGACTGGCCAACGGTAATCGTGAGTTCAGCATCACACTTGACCTGCGTTCCGTCTTTACCCTGGATAAAAACGGTCTGCTCCTCACCCGCATTAACAGAATCATCTGGATTCACTTTCAGACTGAATGCCTTGGTTCCAGTTCCACTGTAAGGGAGGAGGCCACTTGATCCACCAACGAAGGAAACCCACGCTTCTTTCGGCCCAGCAGCGTCTGCCCGGATGGTCCAGTCGGAATTTCCTCTGTTGGTGAATGTCGCGGTTACCGTATCCTCGCCTCCAGGTTGCACGTTGATGGATGTTTTCGAAAGAGAAAGGCTGCATTCCTTGAGAATTGGGACCGTGATATCGAATGTTTGCGCATCGCTCGTGTTGCCAGTTGGATCTTGTGTTACTGTACCGGTGACTTCCCAGCAATACTTGTCCGCCTCTTGTTCGTTGGTAACACCGAGCGATATCGTCACTTCAGTTGATTCTTCAGCGCCGAGTGAAACCGACGATTCCGAGAGTGTTGGTGACAAGGTATCTGGATCGGAACATCCGGAAGCTGAGTTGTCCTCTTCGATGACAAGATTAACAGTCGCTTGTTGCTGGCCTGTATTCTCAACGACAAGCGTCCATTCAGTTGTTTCCTCTCCACCCCATGTCTTACTTGAGGTAACCATGGACAAATCAACACCGTACAATGCGTTACCGGATCCATCGCCCGCAGTACTGGTGACGGTGGCGGTTTCGGTGGCTGGTTGACCTGGGGGGTCTGGGGGTGTTGGTGAATCTTGAGCATTCGCAGTAATGGTAGTATCACAGGAGCCTTCAGCGTTTTGTGCGAGCGTCACGTTCATTGTCGCCTCTTCATACGACCCCGCATCAATAGCACCAGGGATTTGCGTAATGGTTGAACTGTACGCACTACAATCTTGTTCTTGCCCTTGCGCAGAACTCAGTTGAACCGTGACAGGATTTGAGCCGGAATTGTAGACTCGCACAGTGTACTCACCTGCTTCACCAGGATTAATGGTCTGAGCAGTTGGTGAAACCGTTACTTGGATGTTTGCGTCACGTGCCTCATCGGCTAAAGCGATTGGAGCGGCGAGTGGTAGCAAGGAGAAGACCATCAGTGAAATCAAGAATACTGCAAGTCGCTTCTCTTGATTTAACGTCTTCATTGCGAACCCTCCTGTTCATCGGGAGGTGTTGACCTATCAAAAGGATGTCCTTTGTTGTTCACGAATCAAGCCAATACAAACTGTTCAGCAGAAGCTCCACAGTTGGCACATTTCTCGACCGATTGGCACGTCGGAGCATCGGCATGATATCGGGCGCCACAACCGGGACAACCTCGCATTGGGCCAAGGATTGGGCCACGGCAGGACCAACATGTTGGTGCTTGTTGTTGCTGGACTGGGGCTGCCATCGCCGGTACAATTTCTTGCTTCGTAGGAGCACTCTTCCCACGGAGGATCAAAAGAACGGCAAGAAGAGCAACAACAAGTGCAACTCCAGCTCCAATGAAAACAACCGTGTTGCTTCCAGCGCCTGATTCTTCGAACGATGCGGTCACGTCAATGCTGACCGAAGATGTGGAGGAATCCACGTCTTGGACACCATCCAAAGCGAACGTCAATTGTTGCGTTCCCGTCCTTGTTCCAGACAATTGTATGGTGAATTGTTGAGAATCGCCAGCAACGGCATTGACGATGTCTTCACCAACAATCACCGCATTGAGGCCCTTCGATGCATCAAGCGTCAACTGATGAGAGAGAGCGGTATTCCCTGTGTTGATAACACGGACCTGAATGGTTCCCGAACCTGTTGCGTCAAGCGATGAGAGACCGGTGACTTCCCACTCCACGCTTCGTTGCTCAGCGACTAGCATGCTTGTTCCCTCTGTCAGCGAAACATCTCCATCGGAGAGTGTGAACGAGAACGAAGGTTGTGAAGCGACATCCAACGTAAGTGGGAGAATAATCGAACACACGACTGGAACAACATTTTCGTCGGAGACGACTCCAACATCAAGACACTCGCCAAAGATTCCTTGTGAGAGCGACGTCGAAATTTCAGGGCTCCATGGAACATCCGCATCGTTCACCAAGAGCCATGTGAACGTCATCTCTTGTCCTGCGGGGTGGGAACCAGGTCCAAACGGATGGTCGAACGTACGGCCATCTTCAAATTGAAGATCGGAGAAGGCCAGAGACGGTTTTGGCAATTCAAGGACATTGATTTCTCCAAGCCATGTGAACCGCTGAACGCCAACATCTAGGTTGAGTTGGATGTCCCCGGAGAGCGCGTTTCCGTTGCCTTGGATTGAAATTAGAATGTTCTTTGTTTGTTCCGTCCAACCCATTTCAATCGGTTGAAGCGATGTCTGTGATGACCATCCTGTTGGTAGAGAAAGTGTCGGTACAAGGGTCATGTCCACGTTGCCTCTGTTTTCGATGGTAAAGAGGAGATTCAGCAATGCATCTGGACGGGGCGTACCAATGTTTGATTCAAGGAGCAATTCAACTTCTCGCACCTCCATCACTTCGATTGGAATGTCAATTTCCCACGTTTGCGATGGTTCTGTTTGCGAGATTGCAGTCAATGTGACGATGCGTTGTGCACCTGCTGCTGTCGATACTTGCGGTGGAACAAACTGCATACTGACGTCCATTTGTCCGTTCTTTGGAATCAAGCCGGTTGAACCAGAGGTTGCCCCGGGATCGTTGCTCAAGTCCGAAAACCCAGCACTCCAACCCGAGGGTGCTTGAAGGAACAAGTCGTATCCAATCTCAGTGTTTCCATCGTTGTAAACACGGATTGTGAGATTGGTTGGTTTCACCGGGTGGACGGGTACAATCGAGTAATCGTACTCGACTCTAAACTCGGGTATGTTGAGAACATCAAGGTAAAGCGAAAGAGGATACGAGATACCGTTGTCAACATCGAGGCCAACCACATCAATACGATAGAGACCCGGTTCAGGTGCTTCCGGGTAAACAATTGTGAGGGAAACATCTGCCGTACCCTTGCCTTGAAGCGAGAAGTTCGAGGCGGTCATGCCCAGATACCATGGCACTTCGATTCCACTCGAATCGAGGTAGACACCAAGCGCATCAATGGAAGCATTGGTTTCAAGCAGAGCCGTATTCTCCAACGTCAAATTCCAACTTGTCGTGATTTGAGTTGCATATTGCACTTGACGTTCTCCAACATCTGCGGTCACCTTGACACCGGGCGCGGTCACATCAACGATACGCGTCAATACGTTGTTGTTCTCTTGTATTTCATCGATGACATCATCAGGGTCGATTATCAATTCGAGCGTGGTGGCTCCAGATTGTTGAGGCGTCCAGTACCATGTCGATTGTCGGCTTGCGCCTGGATTGATGTTGAGTGTCTTTCGGTCGAGTTCGACCCCATTCACGTTGAAGGCAAGATCAACGGATTCCGCCTTGATGTTTCCTGCATTGAACACGTTTGTTGTCAATCGAACCTGATCACCAACTTGAGGAATTGTGACATTCAGTTGCATCGAATCAGGAACAACCTGCGGGTCTGGACGAAGATCGTTCACGCCCTGTCCTGAGACGGCAATAGCAAACGGTTGTGGACCGCTACCTGCGTGATACGCGTCCTTGACCCGAACCGTCCATATCCCTTTCATTGCCATATCGATAAGAACGACTTCGAGGTTGTTGAGATCGTCTTTGGTTCCTCCTGTTGTTGAGCGCCCGTTGGAGAAGTCGTTCCCGAGGTAGACAGTGCCATCGGGAGACTCGACTTCGAGATCAAGGTCGTTCACCAAGGCTTTGCTTGCGAAACGGCTTCCTCGATAATCGGACCAAGCGAGAACCGCTTTAAGTTGCGAATTCGCATAGGTGACATTGAAGACGTAGGATTTCGATGTTCCTGATCTGGTCAGAACGGATCGGTCATCGACCCAGATGCCTCTTCCCTGAGAAGGTGCAAGTGTTTCCTTCAGATTGACACGACCCCATCCTTCGTCGTTGTTTGGAATGTCTCGAGAATTGATGTCTTGTGCTCCAAGAACAAGGAGTGCTTTGACCAAAGCGCCTTGAGGCGAAGGTCGCTGAGCAATTTCAATCAGATATTCTCGAATGAGTGTAGCAGCACCTGCAGCGTTTGGAGTTGCCATCGATGTCCCAGTGTACTCAAGATACCATGTCGATTGCCAACTTGAACCACCGATGTCTTGTGCCTCTTGTGCTCGACACGAGCGCACGTAACCACCAGGTGCGATGATGTCCGGTTTGATACGTCCATCATCCGTGGGTCCGCGTGATGAGCCTGACATGAGATTGTCGGGTGCACCGTTGTATCGAGCCTGATGATTTCCAACCGTCACGACGTTCTTTGCAGTTGATGGTGAGCCAACCGTTCCTGGGTTCGGACCGTCGTTACCAGCAGCGAAAAGAATCGTCAATCCTTCTTGCCCATTGCTGACCTTATCGTAGTTGAACGAACGATCATCGACAGCTTCAGCCTCTGAGGTGTATTCACCTTGTGTTGAAGTCGCAGAGGATCCCCATGAATTGGTGTGAATCCGTGCACCTGCGTTGTACGCTGTATTGAGGAGGTAGTTCAGGGATGGTGAAACAAAGTTTCCAGTATTGTCGTTCTCCATGGCTTGAAAGTACAATTCTGCATCTGGTGCAACACCTGCATAACCACCCTTGCTTCCATCACCGAGGACGGTGCATGCAACGTGAGTGCCGTGACCAGAGTGCTTGTCTGCTGTTGAACCATCGCCAATCACGTCATAATTCCCAACAACTCGAGTTCCGAAATCTCCGTGATCTTCGTCGAGGCCTGAATCTGCGACAGCAACGATTTGTCCCGAACCATCGAGGTCGGTTGTGAAGTAAGAACGCATGGTGTTGATTTTCATGTGGTTTTTCGACTGGTCGTTGTCAAAGTCCATTTGAGGTTCGAACCGAAGCCACATAACCGATGGTTGACGAACCACATCGAGTAGTGAATCGCTGGAAAAAAGCCCACGGTACTGGCCTTGGTCAAGATATTCAACATCATCAAGAGCAAGTCCAGCAACTTGCAACAGGTCTTGTTGGATGGTGTTTCCATCGGCATCTGCGATGGAGAGGACGTCGAGTTGATGTTCATCCCACCAACCTTCCAATCGAACCTCTTCGCCTTGGAGCATACTTTCTCCATCCTCAAACATGAGAGCATCGAGGAGCGATTCATCAAGGAACATCGCCAATGGAACGTCCCATTGAGCAACGACGCTTGGAACAGACTGTGCCGCTTCAAAAGCGGATGATGTTCCTTGAACCATTAGACCGGATGGGCTGATGAATTCACGAACTTCCAAGCCCGGAATTTCTGAGAGATCGTTGCGAACATCGGCCATGTGTCGGTCGTTATCGACAAGGAGCAGTTGAACGTCCAATCTTGGCTCAAGTACCTCACTGGAGAGTGGTCGAAGCAGTTCTAAGCCATTGCTTGAGAAGGTCCCAATGCGCGACTCTGCTGCAATCAAACGCTCTTCCTCAACATCCGATAATGTATAGGTTCCGACAAAATCGGAGTAAGCATCGGTTCGGATGGAAAAGAATTCGACATCTCGTTCATCAACGAGGCGTTGCGTTTCGTCGTCCTCCGGACCGACCATCGAGGACCATGGACTCATCAAGAGGATGATGAGAATTCCGAGGGCTAGACGGACTCGACGCTCCATTACTTTCAACCTCGTTTCGATGACGCATTTATCGCTATGGGTCAATTGTTTGAACAAACCACCATCAGAACAGTCGAGTGGTTGTCTCGACCTGATCGACAAAAATCTCGGTTGCATAGGCTCCGACAACATGGTTCATTTCCATAAAATTCTGCGTGTTGTCAAACATTGTGTAACGTACCGAAACCCGAAGGGTATAATCGTCCCAAACGGTGTAGCCGAGGATCATCATTTCGAGATCATCACCCGCAAGTGACGAATGTGCTTTGACCGAATCAACTTCAACACGCATGGACTGAATCAAGAGACCTTCAGAATCAAGGAATTCAACCTCGACCACAACATCTCGAATCTCACGACTTCCATCGTTTTGCAGTTCGGCCATGACCAAATGGCCTCCGCGTTGCATGTAGACGGTGTGAATTTCAACATCGTCGCGAGGAATCATCCAGTACCAGCCGCTTGCAACGAGTCCAACCATGAGCATGAGAATCAATCCAGCGATGGCCACCCGTACCGGGTTGATGTCTCGGATACGTTCCTTGACAAACAAAGCCATCTCCTGTGCTTGTCGATAGGCTTCAGCTTGTTCAGGGTCGTTCAAATCAAGACCCATGTCAGCTGCTTCGCGACGTTGTGTCGTCTCCAACAAGCCCATTGGCTTCGCAGCGACGATGTCGTCTTCATGAACAATCATTTCCTCATCCATATTCTCACCCAAAAATCATCGCAAAGAGCGAGGCAATACCCGATGTAAACGGTTCTACGACCATGATGTGACGTGTTTCGACAGAGCCACCAGTGAGCGTACTCACCACTGAGAGGTCGGTCACAACACCATTCACGCCGATTGACGTGGAGGTTGGAAGGATACCTGTGAATTGCGCATCGAGCAAGACACCACGACCATCGACCTCAAGGTCGCCAAAGACTGGTGCATAGACGCCTGGCTCGAGATGGACTTCAGCGCTTGAGACGAGGCGGCCGGTCGTAATGTCGTCAAGGATGATAACAGGATAACCAAGTGGGCGATGAATGGTAATGGTTGCTCCTTTCAAATCCTCACCGATGATTTCGAAACGGTCCAAGAAGGCACCAGGTGCACCAGGGACGTTGGATTGGCGCATGTACAATTCTTCAACACCTTGATCGGACGAAACAATGCGTACACCCCAATCTTCCGTTGTTTCGAGCTTGAACGTCCTTGGAAGGTTCTTGGCAGACATCAGCGTGTCTCCTTTTGCGTCGATGGCCCTGCCAGTTGCTTCAATGTACATATCCATCCGATCCGAATTCGAAGCGTAGTCAAGCGTCATCATGCCTTGGAAGGACGTCTCTTCACGAATATCGTATCGCGTGTCCGGAGCTGCAGTGAGTTGCATCTCAGAAGGTATGTCACGGAAGAAGGTCGTCGCCGGCCACCAAAAGCCATCAACGAAGCGGTGCTGCTGAATCATCATGGAATCAACGCTTGTTTCACCGACCCTGAATTGTTGAGGGACATCAACGCTCAGTGAGAGAATATCACCAATCGTTGATGCGAATTGTGTGGACTGAGGCACACCTTCAATGAAGGTCTCAGCGCGAACAAAATTTTCCAAATCGACGAAGACCGCATAGGCATAATCCAATCGTTGGCCAATGTCGTAACTCATTGCAACAGAAAGTCGAGGGACAGTGAGGTTGTCCTGCCTTGTGAACTCAGCTCGCAGTGATACATCTCTCGATTTCTCCGTATCCAAGCCGAAAATCTGTAGCTCAGCGGAAGAAAGTTCAATTCCATTCATGGTAATGTACAGACGTTCTCGTGCTGGGAGCCAATCTTCCAAATCCATTTGGAATTGGTAGGTTGGAATCTCATCTTCGAGGTAGAAGACGTAGTTAATCTCAATTTTACCTGCAGGCAATTGAGGCAACCAGGTACGGAGATGCCAACTGCGTCGTTTCTCAAACGTCACGCCAAGTTCTTGGAGCAACTCGACATCGATTCCAACCAACTCGCGATCGGTAATGACACCGTCATCGAGGAACCTCATCAGTGGATAGGCGAACGAAAGATTGCTCTGGGAGAAGGTCTCTTCCAAAACTGCGATTTCGGTTGCATCGATGATGTAATCTTCGAGAACGTCTTCGATGATTAGGCGTTTTGATTCCGTCAAATTCGTTAGTTTTGAGAGGTTGAAATCGAGCACTGAACGCTCGATTGCTTGCATGTCAAGACCATGCTGCCATGCCGGTTCGTCTGTGACAAGAGACCCTTTGCGCATGTCAGCAACAATGTCGAAACTCTCTCCAGTTGTCATATCGATTCCATAAGCAACATTCGCGGCCTCGCCTGTCGTATCACCTGCATTTGAGACAAGGCCGTACACCAAATCGTTGACGAGACCTCCGATACCAACAACGTCGCCAAGGAAGAATGAGAGAGCTTCTACCCCCTCTCCTTGGCTGAAATCAGGAATCTCAAGGCCGCTTGAATCGAGATCGCTTGGAAGAACAATTTCGAGATTTGCGGGAAGTGGTTCCATTCGCATCATGCCGTTCAGACCAAGGAATGGATCGTCGTACGTACTGACATCTTCCATCGAAATACTGAATGGTGCTGAAACTTGTCGTTGCAAAGAGTAACGTGCGCTCCCTTCAGGACCTGTTGAGTTTGGATCGATCGGAGAATATCGTTGGACTGATTGAACGTTGGATATTTTTGCACTCAACGAAGCCTGGGCCTGATCGGCGTCCACCCAGAAACGGAAGTGGTCTCCATCCATCGTCAGAGGTGTTGTCGCATTGGTCATTTGCACCATAATCGAAGTAATTGGCGTATCCGCTTGGAAGCCGACGGAATCACCGAGATTCAACTGGAATGCTGATGGCAATCCCTCGAGACGAATGGCGTTCCGCTGAGCACCCTGCTCACCGCCATAGGTGATGGTTCCAATCGGTTCACTGGCCGTATATACCAACTTTTCCGGATCTTGGACAACACTCAACAAACCAGGCCGATTTGATATCATGGCGGACTGCGCGGTAACATCTGAGAAGTCGGTGCCTGAGTGTCGTATGTGACCTACAAGGAGCGCTCCAGATTGTTGACCACCCAATTCAAGAGATCGGATGCTCGTCACAGGATCGTAGGATTGGAAGACACGAGATATGTTCGATATTCGCAGACTCATCGCCACAGGTACGAGAGGGCCAACCGGCCCATCTCTTCCATCAACCTGTTCAATTTCCGTATCTTGTGAAAGCAAGATGTGGTCGGAATCGGTCAGCCATGGATGGTCGCTGCTTCCAATGGCCATCGAAATGACGCCAAGACTGCTTGGGCTACGAACAGATCCATCGTTCCACGTTTGGCGAACTTGACTAAGACAAAGCACCTCAAGTTCACCTCCAGAGCTACCAGCGGTTCCAACAATGAGATCTGGAAGCGTGTTGAGAATGGAACCCAAATCGAGAACCACCTCGACCAGTGTTAGAAGTGCGTTATCCAACAATTGCGAGATGGTGTTGAGGTCTGGATCGTTGAAATTGACACGAGATAAACCGGTCGATGAAAGTTGGAAACTGCCTTTGAGGATAAGCACCTCTGGAAGGTTTTCAACATGAATCGAAAGCGAACTGACATCGGTGGCATAGCCTCCACGCATCAACGTAGAATTGTACGATAGCGACTTGATTCGCTCCGTTCCTGCGACCATGATCAACGTCGCAGGAGGTGCTGCAGGATTGACAGGGAGTGTCAAATCGTTTTGATTCGCTGTCGCATCACCTGAGAAGTTCTTGATAGCAAGGATGAACGAGAGCCGGTCTGGAATGTCACCAGGAAGGTTTGAGCTTCCAGGCGCTTCACCAATCATCGTGAAAATGGCATTGATTTCCTCTTGAGGGAGTGTGCCCGAGGGGATTCCCCGTATCCACAAGCGTGAATCAGTGATGTTTCCAAAGGTTCCACCCTCGAGCGTGTTGCTTCGGTCTTCGAAGTAATGGAGCCACAAGTCCGCACCAACATCGCTGTACAACTCAACGGTATCGAACGTGTTGTCGCCAATGTTATCGTTTCTTAGAACAAGGTCAACTTCCTCCGGCAGGACATTTGAACCGTATTCAGGATGGAATCCAACGTCTATGTAGCCCATATCAATGACTTCTGCTTGACCTTGGGAATCGACTTGATCAAATTGCAAGAAGCCTATACCGACACCATAACCACATTTGTGCGTCTCGCTGATCGAACTGTGATCATTGAAAACATCGTAATAGGTTTCATCGCATTCTGTTTGTTTGTTCGAAGCATCCGAATTTGTGTTCCGTATCGCAATCGAGTACGGTGCGGAAATACTGGTCAATGATAGAGCGTCAGCAGGCAAAGCACCGCCTGTTAGGAAGTCGGTCAAAAGTCCGAAGATGTTACCAATCGTGTTCGATATGCTGAAGCGGAATTCTTGGATGCCGACCTCAACACGGAAATTGTTGGGTGGTTGGGTGAGACGCGTGTCCAACACCAACGCATAGGACTGTGAGTCCTGTATTGCTGAATTGAATGCAAGCCCTTTGAGAAGCGATACTTCCATGTGAGCAAGCTCATCCCAGATTGGATCGTTCTCGTTGAGATAATCGACTTTCCATTGAAATGTTGGACGCAACCATAGTGTGTCTGGTATGCTCAATGGGTTGAGTGGGTTCAGTGGAGGTTCAAATCCAAATCCTTCATTCAGTGTAAACAAACCAAGCACGGTGAGTGATATGGATACATCGTCTACCGAATCCCCGTCAATATCAATGTAATTTTCAAACAGAACGAGATCTGTACCAACAAACAATTCGCCGGTGAACGTCCCGTACTCCCACGTCTCATACTGTGGACCGTTGTCCCTGCTTGAGAAATTAATGTACAAGGCGTATGTGTTGATACCGACTGCTAGTGGATCGGTGATATCCCAAGATTCGAGCGAAAACAGCGTTTGAACGAGATTGTTTGGCCAACCCTCGGGTTGCGTGCTCGTATCGAGAAGAACTTCGTAAGGACGGGGATGATCAGGTTCGAATGGAGAGGTATCGCGTAGTTCGGCTTGACTCAGATATTCTGTAGAGTCGTTGAGTGGATCGCCTTCTCGACTCTCTCGCTTCGCAGCTTCAACCAAAGCCAGTGATGAAGTGGATGAGCCTGCTGCAACAACAGCATCATCACTCGATTCTTGGAATTCCATCAAGTCGGAAAGCTTCTCCATCATATCGAAATCGTCCTGTTCAACAGAAACGTCTGCTTGAACCGGCTGGAAAATAGGAACAAGAAGGACCAGTACCAAGAATGCGGCCAATCTTCCACGTTTTGGTTGATGCAATCCTGGTCGAATCAACCGAATTGCTTCCTCGACCATGATAAGAGGTCGAGGAACTCATATCTGAACCCATCCCCGTCTTGTTTGAACAATAAGGGATTCTTTCTTCTGGTTTCAGCGTTGGAACAGCTGCTCAGAGGAGCACGATGGACAGATGACGATGGCTTCCTTGACATCGATTGGCATTGGAACTTGGAACTCGAGGCCACAACTTGAACAGGCCCCTCTCAGCAAATTAACATCGGCTGAAGGTTGCTCAGCAACTGGTTCTTCCATTTCTGCAGGAGGATCCACGCTTGGCGAGGGAATGGGCGCAGGCAATTCAATGCCCGCAGCAGAAGGTTGTGTACTTGTTTTGGTTTGTGGTTCCAGCAGTTCATCGAAATCGTTTGCAACGGTTTGCTTGGGCGCATTTACAGGCTCGTCATCGAAGAACAGCGCTGCAGCCTCGTTTGCCGCCTGACTGGATGCTTGAGACATTTGCATTCGTGGCGCAAACTGCGCTTGAGGCATCGCTTCAAGCTCATTAGCAGAGCCATAGATGGATTGAAGTTCTGCTTCTTTGCGAGCTATTTCTTGCTCTTGTTGAGAGACGACATCGCCCCCACTTTCAAGACCAGCGATTTGGACAGCCTTTGCGAACAATGGCAGGCGTTGCGTTTGCTTGACCGTGGAAATGTGCGCTCGTGCTTCGCTTTCAGGCAGACCTCTATCGGTCAAGAGTTTGAGTGCAATCGTACCTTGCCAACGACGATAACCAATCATAGCAATGGACACTGTAACTACCCCGAGAAACAGAATTACTGCAAAAATTCCGTAATCTGTTTCGGCAACTTCTGCTTCACTGACGATGACAGAGAAAGTGTAACTGTCGCTGTTGTTTGAGGCATCAAACACAGTTACAATGACTGTGTTTGTTCCAACCGAGTCGAAGACGATATCAACACGAGAGCCAATGTAATCAGGGTCATCTAAGGCGTTTCCATTGTTGTCGCTGTCCACGAGCGAGTTCAAATCCCAATGGAATCGCAGATCTGTGTTCGCGTCGTAACCGTCGGATGCAGTAACAAAGAAACTCGACACCTCCCCTTCAACCGCTTGATCAGTGAAGACATTCAGCAACGGAGCATCGAGGCTTGGAACAGTTGAATCTGTAACGAGGATAGTCACGGAAGTGGATTGACTGTTTCCGCTCGGATCGAGAACGATGAGGCCGACGTCATGCGTTCCGATGTCAGACCAGTTGAAGGAAGCCGTGGTTTGTTGTCCGTACGGATTACCATCAACGGACCACGAGCATGCTGTAATCTGATCGTTGTCTGTGCTGGTCGCACATGAAAGCGTGATTGTTTCTCCGTGTTCGATTCGCCAACCGCCGGTAATTGGTATCGCAGATGATCCTGCAGAACCGCTGATTCGAGCGATTGGGTCTGTGACATCAACAACAGTGATATTGACTTGTGAACGGTCAAAACCGAGTTGGCCAGAGACCGTGAGTGTGACGGTCTTCACGCCCGGTGCGGTCCACAAATGGTTGGCTGAAATGCCAACGGCATCGACGTCATTGATGGCATCTCCATCGTTGTTTGAATCGACGGATGCATCGAAATCCCAAACATATTGAGAAATTTGTTGCAAGTTGTTTGGTGAGGATGATGCATCGAAATTCAGGAGCGTGTCAAGCTCAACGGTCTGATTCTCAGCAACAAAGGAAGCTTGCATTACGGGGACCAATTCAACCCTGATGGTTATGCGTAGATTGGTTGATCCATCGCCCTGTCCGTCCGGATCGTTGGTGTTGTCGACAACGAGTTTCAATGGTTGATTGGCAAAGGCAGCGGAAACAATCCAGTTGAATGAAGCCGTTCCATCAACGCCTAAGAGAGATGCACCAGTAAGTGCAACATTGGATTGGCCTGCGAGATAATTCGCATTCATGGATTCGGTTTGAAGATAGACATCGCCGAATCCTTCCAGTGACCAAGCTGTGACGGATACGGCTGTTCCCTCTTCCAAGCGAAGGTCATCGCCTTCGAGGAGTGTCAAATGTCCGTTTGGAATGATGCCAACAAGGTCATGGTACGACGTCCATTGTCCATCGTTGAGCTTGGTAACGGTGATGGAGACACGTCCCAAATCACCACCTTGATCGCCGTTTCCTTGATCACCATCGTGGGCAAGATTGTCGACAACAATGGTCCATGATTTCTCCGAGATAGAGAGTGGAACCTTCCAATGGAACTCATACGAACCGTTGGCGAATTCTGTCGATGGAATCTGTTGATAGGCCGAACGATAGGATTGACCGAGTAGGTAGGGTTGCAAACCTGCTTCGTCAAAAACCAGGACATCAAGTGCATCATCGATGACGAGTACGGTAATTTCGTAGACGTCACCAGGAGTCAGCAAACCAAGCGATAATTCAACACACTCCCCGTCATCAACAGGTACTTGCGAAGCAAATGTTGATGCAGATTCCAAGGAGCATGAAGGCGCTGCTCGTCCTGATGTGCCTGAAGCGAGTGGAGCAAGTGAGACACAAAGCATCAGCACAAGAACTGCAACGACTTTCTTCGAATGCATATACTCGCCTTCGTTTCCTACTCTTTCAATGATGCGACAGATTGTGTTGAGTCCAACCTTTGTCTGTTCGCTTGAGCATGGTGACAGTGCCATCATCATCGATTCGCACTCTGTCACCATCGTTGGCTGAAGCAAGACCCTGAGCATCGCTGAGGATTTCTTTCGCCTCCGAGACCGCTTCCTCTGCATCTCGAATTCGTGCTGAAAAGTGTGTCAGAATGAGATACTCTGCATTGCATTGCAGTGCTGTTCGAGCTGCTCCTGATGCCGTACTGTGGAGATGGTCACTGGCCTTATCGCTCGCATCATTGAGGAACGTTGCTTCATGGACGAGAACTGTGACAGGCGAAGTTGTTTGGATGGATTGTTCGGCCGTATCGCCAGATACAACGATGCTCGTTGCTGGTTTTGCTGGACCTCTGAACTGACTTGCTTGGAGGATGTCGCCATTTTCACGTTCCAAATCGATGCCCTCTGAGAGTTGTTTTCGTTCGCCTTGGCTCAATCCTGCGAGTGTTGCTTTGTCTCGATCAAATGCACCTTTTCGTTCCTTGCGTGAAAGTTGCCATGCGCAGGAAGGAACACTGTGCGTCGTAGGAATCGAGTCCATTCGGAACGACGTGAATGCATCTGGTTGTGGCATTGAATCATGCCAAACGAGATTTGTTGCATTGTCGGTAAATTCGACCCAACGACCGGATCGAGGATCGCCGAGCAACCATCGGATTGGGTAGCCGAGATGACCTGCCGTGCCTCCAAGCGAGAACCACGAACGGTATTGATTGAGAAGTTCAGCAGGAGGTGTGTTTTCAGGAAGTTTGGCATCGATTCCATTCGCTTCAAGCGCATCGAGAATCACGTTTGATGTTGGACCATAGACAACAAGAGGCTGTTGACGACCGTCCAGAGATAGTGTCTGAAGAAACGGTAACAACCCCCACGTGTGATCCAAATGACCATGCGTTAATGCAACCGCAGCAATCCGATTTGGTCGAAGAAGGGCGGGTTCGTTTTCCTGCTTCAACCGACTGCGTTGTCTCGAGTACCGCATCTGAAACCCTTCTCCAGTATCGATTATGACAAGGCCTTCTTGGCACGAAAAGACACTTCCACTCACGCTTCGAGTCGAGGTTGGTCGCGCAGAGGCAGTTCCAAGAATGTGCAATTCCATCAAACGATCACCTCAATTGCGCGGAATTTGTGTTGGTGGGAACCATCGAAGAATGATCACATCACCGATTGAGCGCACCCAACGCCATGGTACAGCAACGTGGATGGAACCTTCAACAAGGTCATCAGGCGTATCCTTGACAAACAAATGTGTGCATGAAAGGCTGGCATGCTCAACAACTGCATCGTGAACAACGCCGAGCAATCGACCATTTGGAAGGTAGACTTGGAGTCCAGATAGTTGCGATAAATTTCGCTCACCTTTGCTCATAGGTTGCCCTCCTTGGTATAGGCAAGAAGAACAAGAACATCAAACAAACGCTTGATTTCACTTGCCACGGTTGAGGTTGGCCTTGAGGGAAGGTCGCAACTTTTCTGCACCCTTGCCCTTGTTGAAGAGACCACGCCCACGCTTTCCAGCGGATGTCTTGCCACGGTAAGCACGACCACGGTGGCTGTTGTTTCCATTGGCTTGACAGAAGACACCGAGCTGCTTGTCGTTGATGATAGCAGGGTGATGTGTGTCGATCATGATGACTTCGAAGAACTTGTGCTTTCCATCTTCGCCAACCCAGTACGAGTTGAGAACCTCAAGGTTCGGGAAGTGGCGTGCGACACGCTCCTCAGCAATGCGCTGGGTGTTCTTAGCCATGGTGATCTTGGAGATACCAGCCTTGGATGGCTTACGCTTC
>CEUK01145964.1_pt1 | contig 24217 bp, 16 predicted proteins | sample 356451 | NCBI WGS metagenome assembly CEUK01 (sample SAMEA2622843, study PRJEB7988) | marine metagenome | isolation source: saline water (ENVO:00002010), including
AGCGTAATTAATTGTTAAATCTAATGTTACAACACTATCACATCCTGCAGCGTTTGTTGTGGTATATGTTGCGGTATTATTGGATGTTGTATACGTATTACCATCTATCCAAGTATAACTATCACAGGCTGTAATTATATCTGTGCTTGATGTAGAATTATTTATAGTTAGATTTAATACTGCTATACTATCACATCCATCAAATGTTAATAAAGGAGGATTAACATTATCTCCATAATATGTATACATCCCACTTTGAGTATAAGTGTTACCATTCCAATCATAACTATCGCAAGCTGTTACATTTGTATAGGATGTCTCTGAATAATTAATTGTTAGGTTGATTGTGATAATACTATCACAGTTTGTATAATTGGGAATTGTATCCGTATATGTACCAGTTGTTGTCCATGTATATACTCCACTTGGTGAATTATAAGAATTACATGACGTTTGATTTATTGTGTCATATGTGTTGACACAGATTGGTGTTAACGAGCAACTAGCAGAGTGCTGATTAATGTTTGTCCAATCATTTATAGATGCTACAATCCATTCACTTGAAGTTGAATCTGTACCAAAAGAACCAAGTTCATTTGGGTTTCCAGAACATACAGTTGATTTTCTAATTAAAGTGTGATCTTTTGTTGCATCAGGGGTACCAGCAACTTCCCACCCAAAGCCTGGGTCACCTTGCATGTCACCAACAATATCAATGATAGTATAGTTTGCAGCAGTTGCACCAGCTAAAGTAAGAGCAAAAACATCATCACCATTACTTAGATATGTGAATGTTTGATTACTTACAGCGGAGATAGTTGAGTCAGCAGATTGGTGACTAATTATGTATACTTCACCATCTGCAAGTATTGTACTATCTGGGAATGTAATATTGTCTGGATAATCGAATTCTCCAAAAGTATTACATCCATTAGAGCAAGATGATAATGAATAGTTCGATAAATCAATATCAGTCCCTGTGCCGTTATAAATTTCTATGTATTTATTACTGCTAGTACCTTCGGCTATTTCAGAAATGAATAGAGTTGAAGCACCACCTGTATAACCTGAAAGGGTAGTGAATAGGAATGGCCCAACCCATGCACTTTGATTGACGCCACAATCAGATTGAACATAGAACTCGTATGAAGTTCCTGACATTAATCCAGAAATATTTTCTGTAGTATTTGTTATTCCCGAAATTGATGTTCCATTACCTAGAATAAATCCAGCAACACCATATTCAATATTTGCTAAACCAGCGCCTCCATCAGTCCATGAAAGGTCAGCTGAGGTTGTTGAAATATTTGATGCAGTTAAATTATACATATCTACACAAGGTGGATAATCTGTAGTGAACGAAATTGGTCCAGCCCATTGACTTACATCTGTTCCACAATCAGATTGTACATATATGTCATAAGGTGTAGATGCTATCAGTCCGTTTATGGATACTGGGTTATTTGTTGTGCTTGATATTAATGTACCTGATCCTTGAGAAAACCCTGAAGGCCCCCATTCAATATTAGCTATACCAAAGCCTGAATTATCATTCCATTCAAAATCTGCTGAATTATTTGAGATATTCAAAACATTCAAAGAACTTGGAATTGGACAAATAGAGCATGCATCCACAATAATATCAATAGATATTGAATTTGAACAATTAGTATTTGTATCAGTATAGTTGTATGTAATTGTATGAGTTCCAACTCCTACAGATGAAGGATCAAAATTGTTGGAAACAATACCACTTCCAGTTAAAGTTCCTCCAACAGGTGATGGATTTAAACTGAAAGCAGAGTCACTGACACAAGGATTTGTTGTTATTGGATTAAAAGACAAAGATGGTAAAGGATTAATTGTAATCGTTACAATTTCATAATTTCCTTCACATGATGATTCACCTGTAAAAGTTTCTGTTACATAGTATGTTAAAGTACTTCCTGGGTTATAAGATGGTGAAAAAGTTGATCCCATACCTATATTTGAAGATAATGTAGCATCTGTATACCAGTTTAGGTTACTAGATGGGTAACTTGAGTTAAAAGATCCAATTGGGAATGGGTAGTCAGATGATGCATTATCCATTGCACCATCTAAAGCATTTATTCCTGAAAATGTCCATTCTGTAATATTAAAAATTCCTTGATTAGGCAAAGAATAATTCTTTCTGTATGCCCAACCATCTAAATAATCCCACGGTTCACCTGAACCATCAGTATTAATATCGCCAAATACATCAATAACAATACCATTATGAAATAATTCAATAGCATCATCACCGTTAATATTAGCAGGAGAAGAAGCTATTGAATTAGGAGATTGGTTAAAGAAAGTTAAGAATTTTGTTGGTTCTGTAGCAACAGTATATGTTTCACCAGCATTTAAAGATATTGCAGGAAATGTAAATTCTTCTCCGTCTGTTCCGCCACCATTATTAGCAGAACCAAATCCGTAAGCACTTAAATCAGGGATATCTTCAATTGCATAGAATTCTATACATTTGGGTAATCCACCTGATAAAGTTGCATCAGCGACACCGCTAATAATTAATGCATTTCGATTTCCAATTGCGGTTAAATTATTTAATGTATCACCATCACATATAGTTTGATTTCCAGATAGTATTGGAGGGTTTGGAGTAGGAGTTATTGTTAGATTTAGTGTGATAGTACTATCACAACCAACTGTGTTTGGTATAACATGTGTTACGTTATTAAATGAAGAAACTGTAATTGAACCTGACATAGAGGGTGAGTGAGGATCACACCAATAGTTGTAATTTCCAGGAGTTTCAAAAACATGTGTGAAGGTCCATCCAGAACCTACATCATTTCCAAAACTTTCAGGGTTATTTGGAAATGTTGCTGTTGTTCCATTTACATTGTGATTTCCTGCAGTATTAATAAAGGTAACAGTATCACCTAAATTTATATTTAGAGAATTTGGACTAAAACTCATGCCCATCGTTTCAATGATATGATTAGTATTTACAATAGGAGTAATATCTGTAGTATATGTTTTTCCATCAATCCATGTGTATGGACCACAAACAGTGTCAGTAAATGTACTATATGTTGGTTCCAAATTATTTAATGTTAGGTTGACTGTAGAGTCACAACCATTAGATGAAGTAAATATTTCAGTATATTGACCAGCTGTAGTTAATGATTGAGATCCAAAAGTATACGTATCGCCATTACAAATTGAAGCTGTAAAATCATTTATTGAAGATGGTAGTACTGTTAAATCAAGAGTGACTGTAGAATCACATCCTGTTATAGAGGTGAATGATTCAATATATTGACCTTGAGTACTTAATGTTTGATTACCTAAAGTATATGTTTCGGTGTTACAGATTGTAGCTGTAACATTTTCTGTATAAGAATCAACTGTAGTTAAATCAAGAGTGACTGTTGAATCGCATCCTGTTACAGAGGTAAATAGCTCTGTGTATTGACCAGCTGTAGTTAATGATTGAGATCCAAAAGTATATGTATCACCATTGCAAATTGTAGCTGTAGCAGTTTCATTATAAGTGAGATTAACTATTAAGTTAATAGTGATGATACTATCACAACTTGCAGAGTTAGTTATTGTATCTGTGTATGTGCCACTTGTTGTCCATGTATAAAGACCACTTGGTGAACTATAAGAATTACAAGTAGTTTCATTAATTGTTGAATAAGAATCACAACTTGGTGTTGAAGTACAAGAAGATGTGTGTAGAGCAATATTATCCCAATAATTTTTACCTTCTACAATCCACTCACTTGAACCTGCATCTGTTCCAAAAGAACCAAGTTCATTTGGATTTCCTGAACATACAGATGATTTTCTAATTAACGTATGGTCTTTAGTGGCATTATTTACCCCAGCAACTGGCCATCCAGAACCTGGGTCACCTTGCATATCACCAACAATGTCAATGATAGTATAGTTTGAAGCAGTTGCACCAGCTACAGTAAGAGCATATACATCATCACCATTACTTAAGGATGAATATGTTTGATTAGTAACAGCTATGATTATAGGGTCAGAAGATGCATGAGCTATAATATATGTACCACCATCCATTATCATTGTACCTAAAGGAAATGTAACTGCATCAGGATAATCAAATTCTCCAAATGTATTACATCCATTAGTGCAACGTGATAATGAATAATTAGACAAATCAATATCAGCTCCTGTTCCATTATAAATTTCTATGTATTTATTATTACTACTACCTTCAGCTATTTCAGATATAAATAGAGTAGTAGCTTGTGAAAATGTCATCATGGATAACATGATAAACATAGTTAGGGATAAAATTTTTTTCATTTTAATTAGTAGTTAAGAATTAGTTATAGTTTATAAATCTAATGATTCTATATTTTTTTGTGTGTTAAAAAAACATCAACTTTTTAACAAAAAAAACAATCAATTTTAAATTAATGTTAATTACTATTTAGGAAACTACTTGAGTTATCTATATTTATTAACATTTTAGTAATTATTGATTTGTTAACATAAAAAAAGAACTCCTAAATATTTAGGAGTTCTTTAGATCAATATTTATGAAGTTTATTTAAAACAGATGAGAATTTATTGTTTTATGATTTTAGACAAACTTCTTTTATTATTTTGTGTTGTTATTACTTGGTAAAAACCAGGAATATATTTTTGACCAATTTCAATTTCTCTCTTTTCTTTTATATTAATTGATTTTTTGTCAATTAATCTTCCTGTTGCGTCATATATAGAAACAATAACTGGTGTGTTTACATCTTCCGAAGTGATTCGCAGTATTGTAGAATTAAGAAAAGGATTTGGAGAAATATTTACTTCAAAATTTATTATGTTTTCTTGAATTAAATTTTTTGAGAAATTATTAGTACTTATAGAAGAACCTGAAGGAGTGGTGTGTGTACAAACTATTCCATAATTACCCCAAGCACTTACCGGTCCACCACCGGCACTAGTTAGTTTAACAGCAATGTCAACATCGTATACTGTATTGGGTAATATGCCAATAAAGTTTTGCAAGTTTACAGTTCTAATAGGAGAATCATAGATTATTACTGTACCTGTAATTGGATCGGTCATTCTAAATCTATACTCTTCAGCAATGTAAGGAGCAGTTTCAACTGGAATTGCTTTAATTACACTAGTCATTGAATTAGCTGTCGCATTACAATGATTATTAACTAATTTTGTTGTTGGAAGAGATGGGGTGGTGTGTGTACAAACTATTCCATAATTACCCCAAGCACTTACTGGTCCACCACCGGCACTAGTTAGTTTTACTGCAACATCTACATTATATGTTATTCCTTCTACAAGCCCTGGGAAATTATTTAAATTTACAGTTCTAATAGGAGAATCGTAAGTCATTATTAAACCTGTATTTGGGTCTGTTATTCTAAATCTATATTCTTCAGCAATATATGGTGATACATCAACTGGTATTGCCTTGATAACATCATTCATTGAACTAGCTGTATCATTACAATCGCTAGAGACTAATCTAGTTAAGGGTAAATCTGGAGTTGTGATTGTACAAACTTGACCGTATGCTCCTAGAATACCATTTAATGTTATAGCAACATCAATGTCGTATGTGATACCCTCAGTTAATCCAAATGACGAAATATTTACAGTTCTAATAGGAGATGGATAAATAATGTTCCATCCAGTATTAGGATCTATAACTCTAAATGTATAATTTGTTGCCGCAGTAACTTCTATTGCTTTAATTATACTATTCATTGAGCTAATGTTAACATCACAGAATGCATTCTGTAACCTTGATAATGGAAGAGCTTGAGTTGTTAATTGACAAATTGGTCCGTAAGGTTCTAATATACCATTTTGAGTAACAGCAACATCAACATCATATGTTATACCATTTTGAAGAGAAAAGTTATTTAAGTTAACGGTTCTTATGGGTGATTCATACGTGATTATTGAACCTGTTGGGTCTGTAAATCTAAATGTGTAAGATTCTGCACCAAGAATAGCAAGCGCTTTTATTGTGGTATTTAATTCCCATGGAGCAGTGCTTCCACAATATGTTGGCTCTAGTTGAGATTGAGTAAGGGATGGGGGCATTGTTAATTGACAAATTGGACCATAACTTCCTAATACTCCATTCATTGTTACAGCAACATCAACGTCATATGTTATATCATTAGCTACTGCAAAATTTGATAAATTGATAATCCTAGTAGGAGAATCATCAGTCATAATTGTACCTGTATTTGGTTCCGTCAGTCTAAATGTGTATAAATCTGCTCCAGAAACAGCTATTGCTTTTATTTCACTGTTTAAACTGTTAACAGAGTTATTACAATATGCATTTGTTAGTTGTGTGGTAGGTATTGATAAAACGGTTAATTGACAAACTGTACCATATGGACCTAGAACATTGTTAATAACTAATGCAACATCTACATCATAAGTTATATCACTGCTTAATGGGAAATTAGAGAGATTAATTATTCTAGTAGGTGAACCATAAACATAAACATCATTACCATTTGTAATCCTAAATATGTATGTAGTAGCACCAATAATTTCAATTGCTTTTATTGTGCTATTTAGACCAATAACAGTATCATCACATAATGCATTTATTAGTCTTGAAGTTGGTACAGGAGGGGTTGTTAATTGACATATTGGGCCATAATTCCCTATTAAACCATTTAATTTAACAGCAACATCAACATTATATGTTACATCATAAGTGATCGAAAAATTTGATAAACTAACGGTTCTTGTAGGTGATTCATAAATTATTATATCACCTGATATAGGGTCAGTAAATCTGAATGTGTATGATTCAGCACCTGTGACAGGTAGAGCTTTTATGTTAGTTGTTAATGAATTAACTGAGCTATCACAAAATGCATTTGTTAGTTTTGTTGTTGGTAAAGTTGTAAATGAAAAAGGCCCAATCCATTGACTTTGATTAACACTACAGTCAGATTGAACATAAAATTCATATGTTGTTTCTGTATTTAAATTAGATATTGTTTCTGGATTGTTTGAAGTTCCAATTACAAGAGTACCATTTCCTTGTGTAAAACCAGCAATTCCATACTCAATATTATTAAGATTGGAATTTGAATTATCTGTCCATAATAAATCTGCTTCTGCATTTGTAACGTTGATAGCGCTTAAATTTGATGGGTCTGTACAGTCAGGATTACAATCTGTATCAAACGAAGATTGAGGATCAATATTTAGCCAATTAGTATTTGACCATGAAGGGTCATCAACTTTAATGCAGAAAAGATTATTATTACCTGTGGAATTAAAAGAAGTTATAATAGTATTATTACCATTTTTTATATTGAGACTTGTCAGAGTGTTATTCTGAGATAATAATTCGGTTAATGAGATATTGTTTGTTAAATCAAGACTTACGATTTGATTGTTTTGGCAATCTAATGTATTTAAAGCTAAAAAATCTTCAATTCCTGTTAAATCAACTATCGATTCGTTACTTACATCTAAATTTGTTATTGTGTTTATGTTTGCTGTAATGACATAATCATCTATAAAATTATCATAACCTAAGCTAATTAGTTTTTGCTCAAAGTTATCATCCGGCACATATGTATACCCTGATCCTGGAGAGCAATTAATTCCAAAAGATGTCCAGGAGTCAATTCCGAACCAATTAGAAGATGACCATGAAGGATCATCAACATCAATACAGAAAAGATTTGAATTACCTATGGCATAAAACATTGAAATAATTGAATTATTCCCATTTCTTAAATCTAGACTTGTTAATTGATTGTTGTGACAAAACAATCCCGTTAAATTATTATTGTTGCTTAAATCAAGGTTTGTTATTTGATTATTATAACAAAACAAAGTAACTAGATTGTTATTTATATTAATACTATTTATTTGGTTGTAATAACAGTATAATTTAGTGAGACTATTATTATTACTTACATCTAAAGTTGTGAGTTGGTTATTGTGGCATAGTAATTCAGATAAATCATTAAAATCTTCAATTCCCGTTAGATCAGAGATAGATTCATTACTAACATCAAGACTGTTTATATTACTAATATTAGCAGTAATAACATAATCATCTAGTGTATTATCATACCCTAAATTGATTAAAGCTTGTTCAAAATTATCGTCAGGCACATAGGTTTGTTGACCAAAAAGTAATATTGATAAATGAAAATAAAATAATGTGAGTAGTATTTTTTTCATCGTTGAATTAAAGTATTTATAATTACTATTAATTTAGTTTTTTTTTCTTTAAATTCCTAATTATCAACGCTAAATTAGTTCAATAGGTTGTGTGTTATGTTAACTTAATTTTAAGTTTTAAACAATCTTTTTTTTATTTCTAATGCATCTGTTCTTCTTCTGGGATTTTTTCTGGTGGGAAAATCTTTTCAACATTTTTTTTCTTCTGAAGACGATCCATTAAATCTTCAAGTTGTGATACACTTAAACTTTTGGCTATTATTCGATTATCTTTGTCTAAAACAAAAACTTTAGGTGTAGCATATATGTCATATGTTTGTTGATAGTTTAATGATTTTAAAGTAGTATACCTTGGAACAAATTGACGGGCATCTTTTGTAGCTTCTTTAAAAAGATTATCTGTTACAGCAACATTTATGAATTCTAGATTATTTTTTTTGATAAATTCTTTCCACTCTTTAAATTCTTTGCCAATTGCTTTCCCTACAGCAAATATCTCAATATTTCTATTTCGAAATTTACGTTCATATAAAGTTTGAAGTTTTGGGGTTATTTTTTTACAATGTCCACAATTAGGATCCCAAAAATATAGTATCGTATACTCACTGTTTAGACTATAAAAATCCTTCCAATTTTTATCTGAAGTATCTCTCAGTTTTATGTTAGGTGCTATCGATCCAATTACAAGATTTTTTTGTGTTTCAACTCTTTCACATAATGTTTTTAATTTCTCTTTTTTCATCCAATGAGCTAAAGAGTTACCTTGTTCATTTGTTCTACAGTAGTAACGATCAGCCATCATTATAAATACTTTATCCATTCCCATTATTTTACTTTTTTCATAGTAGTTAGTAATCCATGTAACTGTAAATTGAAACATTTCATTTTTAGGGTTCAATTGATCACAAAGTTTAAATGCGTGAAAAATAATTGTATCCCAATTTTGGACCATCATATTTTTACTGAAATAATTTTCTAATTTATTTTCATATATAGGTGTTCTAACTAAGCGTTCATCTTGCAAGTCTATATTGTCAAAATAGTGTTCTCTGAAATAAAGAAATCTAAAATTTGAATCAATAGGTTGCCCTAATTCATTTTTAGGTGTTTCTGGAATGGAAATATCCATTGACATTTTCACAATTTTAGCAACTAATTTATTTTTATTATTTTTTATAATATCATTTTGATAATCAATTACATTTTGAGTTTTTTCATCAATTTTTTTTGTGAGATTTTTATATTCATTTGAATTACTAGTAAATTTTTTGCGTTCTTCTACGAATTGATTTGTAATTATTCGTTGGTTATTAAGCCATTTAATATATGGAATAAATGCTTTGTTTTCATTGGATCTCTTCACTTTAGCATTTACTAATAAATCGGGGTAAGTGGACTCAATTATTATGTCTTCGTTGTTGTAAACAAATTCAAGAATTTTCTGATCTGGTAAGAATAGAGCCAAAATTCCAGGTTTTTGTTTTGAACCATTAAATTCAACGGTACCATTGATCATTTTTGCAGTATCAGCATAGTAAAGCTTCTTACCATAATATCTTACAAGGTTCACAGTTGTGTCTTCTTGATTATGTATTTTAAATTTAATTTTTTGACTAAAAGATACTGTAGTTGATAAGAATATTAATGTTACTAGTAATAGCCTTTTCATAATATTTTATTTTTTTAATTGTGTTTTTGTTATAACGTTAACGTTCTGTTTTTAGATGCTTTAATATTGATTAAATAGTTTAAATTTTTATTTTTCAATAATTGATTTTAATTATTATTAATGTCAATAATCATTCCAATTTTTTATTGAAATTTAGATGCTAAATCACTTAATATTATTTCTTTCATTTTTTTATTTGTATCAAAATTAATCCAATTAGCACTTTTATCTTTTCTAAACCAAGTTAATTGACGTTTTGCATATCTTCTTGTGTTTTGTTTTATTTTAATTATAGTAGATTCTAAAGAGTTATAGCCATCTAAATAATTAAATATTTCTTTATATCCGACTGTTTTTAATGAATTAAGTTTTCTATATTTAATTAAAGATTTCACTTCTTTAATTAATCCTTTTTCAATCATTTTATCGACTCTCAAATTAATTCTATTATATAATTGTGTTCGATTATGATTAATTATATACTTATGAATTTTAAATGTGCGATTATTAGCAGCTTTAGTTTTTGATTTTCTTAATTCTGAATATTTTTTTCCTGTAATTCGAATAACTTCAATCGCACGTATTATACGCATAGGATTATTTCGATCAACTTCTTGATAGTATTTGATGTCTTTTTCTTTTAATTCGTTTAATAATGGCAAGGTACCATATTTTTCATGTTCTGATATTATTTGTGATTTGATATTAGAATCTGTTGGTATATCATCTAGACCATAACATAATGCATTAATAAACATACCTGAACCTCCAACTAAAATAGCAACATCATTAGATTTAAAAATTTGATTTAAAACTATTAAGCCATCTTTTTCAAATTTAGCAGAAGTAACTTCATCTATTACTGAATGTGAATCAACAAAATAATGCTTAATACCATCTTGTTCTTCTAAATCAGGTTTAGCTGTTCCTATATTTAATTCTTTATAAAATTGTCTAGAATCTGCTGATAGAATTGAAGTGTTGAAATGTTTAGCTAATTCTATACTAAGTGATGTTTTTCCACTTGCTGTAGGACCTTCTATTACAATTAAATGTTTGATTTTTTTTAATATGGTAGGTTTAATTAATTCTTAAGATAAAACTTATTGTTGGAGACTTTTAATATTCATCTTCATTAAAAAGAAAATCTTCTCTAGAAGGATAATCTGGCCATATTTCTTCTATATTTTCATATGTTTCACCTTCATCTTCTAAAGCTTGAAGATTTTCAACAACCTCTAATGGGGCGCCAGTTCTTATTGCGAAATCTACTAATTCATCTTTCGCTGCTGGCCATGGAGCGTCTTCTAAATAAGATGCTAGTTCTAGTGTCCAGTACATATGATTTTTTTTAAAATTAGTCCTTATTTGGCGCAAATTTAATTTTAATTTAAAACATTCCAAATTTTATTAGATAAAGATTTAACTATTAATAAATTTAATTTTTTTCTTTACATTCTTGGTTTCCAAAGTTCTTCTTTTATTTTTAAATCTTTCGATAATTTACGACTTAACACAAAAAGGTAATCACTTAATCTATTTATATATGGCAGAATTATTTGTGGAATTATTTCAGTTGAATTTAGTTCATTAATGATTCTTTCAGATCTTCTGCAAATAGAACGTGCAATATGTGTATAAGAAACAGTTGTATGTCCGCCAGGAAGAATAAAGTTTGTCATGGGTTCTAATTCTGTTTGCATTTCATCAATCCAATTTTCAAGATTGGTTATATCTTCTTTGTGTATTTGTGGAAGTTGTCTTTTTGATTTTTTAGTATCCACAGCAAGTAATGATCCTAGTGTAAACAATCGATCTTGTGTTTCAATCAATTGATTAGTGTATTTTTGATTAATATTTTGATCTCTAATTAATCCTATGTATGAATTTAATTCATCTATTGTACCATAGGATTCAATACGTAAAGAGTTTTTGGGAATGCGAGTTCCACCAATTAGCTGTGTGGTTCCAGTATCTCCTTTTTTTGTATATATTTTCATTATTTAGATTTTAGATTTTTTAATTTTTGTTTTAAATCATTTATTCGTACAGATTTACCATAATTTCTTAAATTTTTTGCAGATACGGTAAAATATTTATGAGTTTTCTCCAAAAAATATAATTGATATTTTAACCATTCTTTTTCTGACATTTTATGACCATAGTCAGAAAGTTCTTGTCTTAATTTTTTAACAATTATATGGTAATCGGGTCTACCTAAGTAATCATAATCTGCATCCACCATTATTTGCTCAAGTAATGTCTTTGGTATAATATTGGCTTTTGTGACGCTAATGCAATTGGATATTATTTTAATTTGTTTGTCAGAATATCCAAATTTTGGTAGAGTAGATTTGGCCATAGATATAGCAAAATCTTCATTTTTATTATATTTTAAAATGAATCCTGCATCATGATATAGAGCAGCAGTTCTGATAAGGTACATTTCTTCTTTTGTAATACCTTCTAGTTTGCCATATCTGATTGCCGAATTTTCAACATTTAATGTATGTGGTATATCATGATATAGCATATTTTCTGGTAGTAAAGATTTTAATTGATTTAAAATCCAATTGCGCATAAGGTCAAAATCCATTGATTCTAATCCACAAGTAATTCTCAGTTTAGAATTAGGTGTAAAACCTTCATTATATATTGAATATTCTGGTTTAATTGAATTCAAATAGAACATTTCTACAGATCCTCCTCTTTTTTGTAAATCAATTTTACCTCTAGGTTTAGTTAAGAAATATTGGTCTATTTGTTCATGAATAGATTTTGTTATACTAATATTTCCATTTTTTGTTACTGATTCTGCTCTAGAAGCTATATTTACAGTATCTCCCCAAACGTCAAAGCTATATTTGGTAGAGCCAATAATTCCAGCAACCAATGGTCCCATATGAAGCCCAATCCTTATTTCCCAGAAATCACGTCTTAAAGAAATCGCAACGTCTTTTTCATTCCTCATAAAGTCTCGAATCTCAATAGCTGCTAAACAAGCTCTAACTGCTGGTTTAGGCTTATTTTCTGTTACACCTGATAGAGCCATATATGCATCTCCAATTGTTTTAATCTTTTCGAGGTTATATTTTAACATTATTTCGTCAAATTTAGAAAAGTATTTTTCTAACTGCTGAATTAAAGTTAGTGGTTTAGAGGATTTAGCTTTTTGAGAAAAGTCTACAAAATCAGTAAATAATATTATACCTTTTTCTACTCTTTTTGGTGAAAATTTTCCGCCCGAAGATAGTTCGTTTAATATTGTTTCAGGAAAAATATTACTTAACAGTTCTCCGATACGCTTGTCTTTGTAGTAAAGCTTTTTAAAAACCTCAATTTTACTTTTAATTAAATTTGGATTGAAAGGGAAAGGAATGTAATCAACCGCTCCAAGTTTCATTCCTTTATATATTTTAGAATTAGTTGTATTTCTATTAGATATTAATATTACATAGTTGTTTCTTAGTTTACTTTTGTCTTTTAATTCATTAATAACGTTTTTTTCATTGATTGTACATTCGATATCAAGTATGATGATTCCGATATCTTTTTTTTTTATTATTTCTATTGCGTTTTTTAGAGTATGTGTCATCAATATATTATTGCCTCCACCAGAAAGAATTTCTTTTAATCCAATACGAATAATTTCTTCTGGTTGAATGATTAGTATATTGATGAATTTTTCCATTTATCTATAAATTGAATTTATTTATATCATAGTCAACTTTCATAAGATGTAATATTTTTTTTATTACGTTGTCTACAATAGCATCTGGACATGATGCGCCTGAGGTAATTATAATTTTTAATTTATCATTATCTCCAAGGAAATTATTTGATGTTATATTTTTTTTAGAGTGAATATCAAATGAATTAATCAGATTTTTATCTAATATTTCTTTTTCATTTTTAATGAAAAATGTTTTAAATTTCTCTTCTAATAATTCAACTAAATGCGAAGTGTTACTGCTATTATATCCTCCTACAACAATGGCTAAATCTGCTTTTAAGTTCAATAATTCTAAAGTTGCTGATTGATTGTCATTTGTTGCATAACATAAGGTGTCTCTAGTATCAGCAAAATGATTTTTAATATTTTCTTCCCCGAATTTTTTAATCATTGTACTACGTATAATATCGGATATTTCTTGGGTTTCTGAAGCTAACATAGTAGTTTGATTTACTACTCCAATTGTGTTTAAGTTTTTTTCTGGATTAAAGTTATCTGAATATTTATTTTCGAAATATTTTTTGAATTTTTCAGTTGAATGTTTGCCTAAAATGTATTCTGTAAGAAATTTTGTTTCCTCCATATTTTTCACAATAAGTGAAGGTGAATTTTCTCTACTATGTGAAAAAGTTGCTTTAGTTTCTTCATGATTATATTTTCCATGAATAATAATAGTGTGTTTATTCTTACCAAGTTTTTTTGATCTGTTCCAAACTTTTTCAACAAATGGACAAGTCGTGTTGTATGTTTTAACATCAACTCCTTTTTCTAATAATAGGTTGTGTATTCTTTTTGTTGTACCAAATGCAGGTATTATAACAATATCTTCCGGTGTTATATCTTTCCATGGAATTAGTTGTGTTCCATCAGTGTCTTGAATAAACTTAACCCCTTGATCTAAAAGATCTTGATTTACATCTGGATTATGTATCATTTGACTAATTAAGAATATACGTTTATTTGGGTTTTCCTCAATAGCTAGATAGGATCGTTCAATTGCATTTTCAACACCATAACAAAATCCAAAGTGCCTACTAATTATGAATTCTACATCTCCAAATTTAAGTATAGTGGGAGAGAAATCTTTTTTTCTAGGGTCTTCTAATTTTCGTTTAGCCTTTACCCTGCTAATAATTTCGGATTTATAATATTCGGGTATATTGAATTTTTTCATTAGAGATAAAAATAAGAAAAACGTAATTTTTATAAATTATTCTATGAGTGAAATTATAAAACACTTTTAATTTCATTGATTATTCTTTCTGAGAGAGCTTTTGCTAATTTTAAAGAAGTGCTTTCAGAATAAATACGTATAATTGGTTCTGTATTACTTTTACGAAGATGAACCCATTCATTTGCTATGTAAATTTTTAAACCATCCGTTTTATCTAATTCTTTATCTGAATATTTGTCTGCTATTTTTTCTAATATTTTATCAACATTAATTTCAGGGGTTAATTCAATTTTATTTTTAGAAATAACATATTTTGGATAATGATCTCTTAATTTAGATAGAGTAGTTTTTCTTTCAGCCAATAAAGATAGAAATAAAGCAATTCCAACTAATGAATCTCTTCCATAGTGAAGTTTAGGATAAATAATACCTCCATTCCCTTCGCCACCAATAACTGCATTTTTCTCTTTCATTTTTTTTACAACATTTACTTCACCAACTGCTGAAGTATAGTACTTTTGTCCGATATTTTCTGTTACATCTCTTAATGCTCGAGTTGATGAAAGATTGGAAACAGTAGACCCAGGTGTTTTAGAGATTACATAATCAGCTACAGCAACTAATGTGTATTCTTCGCCAAACATTGTTCCATCTTCACAAACAAAAGCAAGACGATCTACATCTGGATCAACTGTAATACCTATTTCATAATTGAGTTCTTTTATTTTTTTAGATAAATCTTCTAAGTTTTCGGGTAAAGGTTCTGGATTATGAGCAAAGTGACCTGTAGGATCACAGTTTATTTTTTTTATTTTTTCTATTCCAAGTGATTCTAGAAGAGCAGGTACAAATATACCCCCACTTGAATTTACAGCATCGATAACAACGGAGAAGTTTGCTTCTTTAATAGCTTTTTTATTTACCAGAGGTAAATTTAAAATTAAGTCGATGTGTTTTTTTAAGTATGAATTATCCTTTGATAATTTACCTAGATTATCAACGTCAGCATAATGGAAAGATTCATTCTCTGAAATAGCTATAACTTCAATTCCATCTTTGTTAGAAATAAATTCACCTTTATTGTTTAATAATTTGAGTGCATTCCACTGTTTTGGATTGTGACTAGCTGTTAAAATAATACCTCCTTGAGCATTTTCAAGAGGCACTGCAATTTCAACAGTTGGAGTTGTTGAAAGACCTAGGTCTATTACATCAATACCTAAACCTATTAGGGAAGAGGAGACAAGACTTGAAATCATTTCACCTGATATTCTTGCATCTCTACCAATTACAACTTTTAATTTTTTTCCTTTGTTTTTTTCATATAACCAAGTACCGTATGCAGAAGCGAATTTAACAGTATCTAATGGTGTTAGAGCATTATTTATTTTACCACCAATAGTCCCTCTAATTCCTGATATTGATTTAATTAGTGTCATTATAATGATTTTTTTAGTTCAATCATCTTTAAACAAGCAATTGCACATTCTATACCTTTATTTCCATGGATACCCCCTGATCTTTCTATAGATTGTTGTTCATTTTTATCTGTTAATACACAAAACATTACAGGTAGGTTATACTTCAAATTAACATCTTTAATTCCTTGTGTAACTCCGTCACATACGAAATGGAAATGTTGAGTTTCACCTTCTATTATTACGCCAATAGCAATAATACCATCTACTTCTTTCTTTTCGCATAAGAACTGACAACCTAGAGGAAGTTCAAAAGATCCAGGGACAAATTTTATATCTATGTTATTTTCTTTAACACCAGATTTTAATAAAACTTCTTTCGCTCCTTCTAAAAGATTTAAAGTTATTTCTTTATTCCATTCAGAAACAACAATGCCGATTTTAAAATCGGCACAGTTTGGAATAATTTCCTTATTGTATTCTGACAAGTTGCGTTTCGCAGTAGCCATAATAGATGTTTAATTAATTCGTTGTTTTATTTTTTGCTCTTGCGATATATTTTTCAATTGATTTTTGAGAGCCAAATGCAGTATAATTATTTTTAATTTCTTCGTACGCTTCAGTAGCTTTATCAAAGTTTTTAGTTTCTTCGGCACATAAACCAGCTTTCATTAAATACATTGGAGTTGTGAATTCATTATTAGAAATTTTAGCGGCATTGATGTATTTTGTATATGCTTCTTCATAATTTTCTAGCTCCGACATACAATCAGCTTGAAGACCTTCGGTCATAGCTGATAAAAAAGTATTTGAAATATCTACCTTTTTAAGTTCTTTTAGCGCTTCTTCAAACAAACCTTGATTCATAAGCTGTCTGGCGTATACAAATTGAGATATTTCCCCTCCTTTTTTACCATCATATTTATTTACTTGCAATTTTAATTCTTCTATCGCTAAATCGGTAGAATCTTTAGATGCATAATTTAATCCAACCCAATAATTTTTGTTTGATTTTTCCTCTGCTGGAATAAATATAAATTGGCGGTATAAAAAGTAACCTAGAGTTAAGATTATTAATATACTCATAATTAAAGTGATCAAACGTACAGTTTTATTTGATCGAAATTGTTCTTTAATTTTTTCTCCTGAAATATCTTCTAACATTTTTCTTACTTTTAGCGAAGTAAAAATAGTTTTTTTTTTGATAAAATAATAGAAAGAATTTGCTTAAATTCAACTATATTTTCCCTAATGTATTTAGAAAGCCTTCATCTTGTAAATTTTAAAAACTATATAGATGCGGAAGTGTTGCTTTCTAATCGTATAAATTGCTTTGTTGGTATTAATGGTGTAGGTAAGACAAATATCCTTGATGCAGTTCATTATCTCAGTGTATGTAAGTCTTATATGAATTCTATAGATCGTCAAAATATTCGTTTTGAACAATCTTTTTTTGTAATACAGGGTGTTTGGTCTAAGAACAAGAAAAAAATCGATATTAATTGTGCTGTTAAAGTTGGTGCAAAAAAAGTATTTAGAAAAAATAAAAAAGAATATGAGAAGTTAGCTAATCACATAGGTCAATTTCCAGCTGTTATGATTTCTCCATATGATCGTGATTTAATTTTAGAGGGTAGTAATTTACGTCGAAAATGGATGGATGGTATTATTTCTCAATTTGACAGAAATTATTTAGAGGCTCTTCAAAGATATTCAAAAGTATTAGCTCAGCGAAATGCTGTGTTGAAAGATATGAATATAAATCGTCTTTTTGATCAAGAATCTATAGATATATGGGATGTTGAATTAGTTAGATTAGGAAATCAGATTTATGAAAAAAGAAAAGTTTTTTTAGAAGAATTTATTCCTGTATTTCAGAAGCATTATGATTCTATCGGTTCCGAGAAAGAAAATGTTAGAATAATTTATAAGTCTCAATTGAATGAAAATACTTTTGAAGATTTACTATTAGAATTTCAAAAGAAAGATTTAATAACATCTTTCTCTAATGCTGGAGTTCATAAAGATGATTTATTGTTTCAAATTAAAAATCATCCTGTTAAAAAATTTGGTTCACAAGGGCAGCAAAAATCATTTATTATTGCTTTAAGATTAGCACAGTACGAATGGTTAAAGACTCATTTAGGAGTGCCTCCGATATTATTGTTAGATGATATTTTTGATAAATTAGATCAATCCCGTGTTAAAAAGTTGATTAATTTGGTTGCAAATAATTTTTTTGGTCAAGTTTTAGTTACGGATACTGATTTGGAACGTATTCAGGATATTTTTTCAAAAAGTAGTTTAGATAGTAGAATTTTTCTTGTTGCTGATGGAAAGATAACGAAATATCAAGAAGAAAGAGCTGTTCATGAAAAAAAGTGAGATATATAATGAAACAAAGAGGAGAGCATCTGGTGCTCCATTAAAAGATATTATAAATCGATGGCTTAAGGCATATCGTTTAGATAATAAAATGAAGGAGTTTGATGTTATTAATGCTTGGCCCGAAATAATGGGAGTAGCAGTTGCAAATAGAACAAGTGAAATTAGAATAAAAGCCCAGACATTATATTTAAAATTAGATTCAGCTGTAATGAGAGATGAATTATCTCATGGTAAACAAATAATAATAGATAGAATAAATAAAAAAGCAGGTTATAAGATGATAAATGATATTTGGTTTGGGTAATATTTATCTATATTATAAACAGATTTTTATGGTATAATTATTGTTTCTTTTCTAGAATTCCCATATGCTGAGAAATATCCAAGTGCATTGTTGTTCCAATTCGAATTTGGGTTTGCTGGTGCAGCAGCTGAAGCTCCATTTGCGCCAACAATAGAAATTGCTTCATTTAAGTAATAATATATATCCTTGTCTATAGATCTTAATTCCATTCCAATAGTGTCATTTTCTTGAAAGAAATCATTTAAAAATAGAGGTCTTGATACTGGGTTTCCATCAGTGAATATGTCATCTTGAGTAAAAGTTTCATTTAAATCACTAAATTCTTCACCATTAAGAGAAAGAACAATTTGATAATGATTGGTAATATTAATTGGGTCATTAAAGTTAAGATATACAACGTATCCTCCATCTTCACCAAAAAAACCAGGAAATAATTCGTATGTTATATCATTTAATGGAACTATATCTGTTAAATCACATTGAGCTGAATATGTTACCCCATCATTAGTAACATTTAATGTATATGTACTGTTAAAAATTGGAATGTAGTTTTCAATTTCATAAATTCCATTTCCTATATAAGGAATATTAGTTGTTAATCCTGAAAAATCAGTGATACTTACATCTGCTCCATCTACTATTGTAGATGCACTTGAGTTAAAGTAACTAGAGGTTAAGCTTATTTTCACTCTTACTGTACTATCTTCTGTAGTATATATACCTTCTATAACAATATTTGGATTAGCTTCGTTTAGATCAACATTAATAACTTTTTGACAAGATATTAATATTGAAATAGTAAATAAAAAGTAAAATAGTTTATTCATTTTATTTAAGATTAAAGTTATAAGTAATTGATGGGATTAATTTAAATAGTGTAGTTTGAACAGCGAGAGTTCTCGAAGGATCAGTTTGATCTTCTTCAAATGTAATTGTATAAGGGTTTTCTCTAGCATAAAGGTTATATATTGAAATATTTAAGTTATGCTTAAATTTTTTGCGATCTTTCATATACCAGGTGAAACCAAAATCTAACCTATGGTAATCAGGCATTCTATAACCATTTCTTTCTGTGTACAATGGTATTGTTGTTCCCCCGATTTCATATTTACCAGAAGGAAATGTTACGGCATCTCCAGTGTAATAAATCCAGCTAGCAGATAAAGCAATTGCTTTATTTATTCTATACATTGTTACTATTGAAATGTCATGGATTCTATCTTGGCGAGCAGAAAATTCTTCTCCATTGTTTATTTCGTCAAATTTCCTGAGCGATCTAGATAATGTATAGCTTATCCAACCTGTTAATTTACCTTTCTTTTTTTCAATTTGTAATTCAAATCCATATGCTCTTCCAGATCCATATACTAGGTCACCTTCGACTTCTTCATTTAGGATTAATTCCGCACCATTTCTGTAGTCAATCTGATTAGCTAATAATTTGTAGTAAATTTCACCAGATATTCTATACATATTTTTGTTTAAATTTTGATAATATCCCATTGCAATTTGATCTGCTATTTGAGGTTTAACGTTATTAGAACTTGGGACCCAGTTGTCGGTAGGGCTACTAGTAGTAGAATTTGATAGCTGATGTATATATTGGTAATTTTTGTTGTAACCAAGTTTTATTGAATTATTTTCTGATATGATATAACTCATAGATATTCTTGGTTCTATCCCTTGGTAGTACTGAATTGATTCACCAGATTGATACGATAATGTATTTGTTTTATTCCCTAAGTTATCAAATTCATAGGCTGTTCCGGAACCCATTAAATTAAATCCTGAATAACGTAATCCATACATAATATTAAAACGACTTCCAATTTTCATTTCATTTTGAATGTATGCACCTAATTCTAGTGCGTAACGTTCTGGTAGTATAAATTCATTAAAAGAGTCATTTTCACCTGTAAGAGATCCAGGTTTGAATGTATGATATATTCCATTGACACCAAATTTAATTGTGTTTTTGCTATTTAAGAAGTATGAAAAATCTTGTTTTAAATTCCAATCTTGAATTGAAGAACTTATTCCAAATCCTTCATCTCCAGAACCAATATTGAATGCATAATCAAAGTCACTGTATACTAATGTAGTATTTGAAAATAATTTTTTTGAAAATAAATGATTCCATCTTAGTGTTGCTGTTGCATTACCCCAATTTACTCCAAATTGATCAGCTAATGAAAAATTATCTCTACCAAAATATCCAGATAAGAAAATTCTATCTTTTTCACTTATTCTGTAGTTTGCTTTTATATTAAGATCATAGAAATATAGTTTGGTGTCTTTTAAATTTGGATCTTGTTGTGTTTTTAGAAATAAATCTGCATAACTCCTCCTTCCAGATAATATAATAGCACTTTTTTCTTTAACTATAGGGGTTTCAATAGTTAATCTTGAAGATATTATACCAATACCACCAGATGCACCAAATTTTTTGGAATTACCATCACGCATTTTTACATCCATTACAGAAGAGGCTCTGCCTCCATATTCTGCAGGGATTCCTGATTTATATAATGAAACATCTTTGATGGCGTCAGAATTGAAAACAGAGAAAAACCCAAGAAGATGAGAAGCATTATATACAGGAGCTTCGTCTAATAAAATTAAATTTTGGTCTGTGCCTCCTCCTCTAACAAAAAAACCCGCATTTCCTTCACCAGCTCCTTTTACACCTGGAGTTAATTGCAATGTTTTCATGATATCTTTTTCACCAAGTAGAACAGGTATTGTTTCTATACTTTTAGGGTCAAACCTTGTTACGTTCATTGAAGGAGAGGTAATGTTATTATTTTCTTTTATTGCATTTACTTTAACTTCTTCTATTTGTTGAATGTCAGAGGATATTTTTAATTCAATATTTTTTGTGATGTTACTATTTAATTCAATATCAAAAAATTGTGTTTCAAAACCACTAAACCTATATTCTATTTTGTAACTTCCTGAATCAAGAGTTAATGAATAAAATCCATAAGCATTAGTATTTGTTCCAGTATTCTTTAAGTTAGTTACACGAACGGTAGCGCCATATATATCTTCACCATTAAAATTATCTCTTATTGTTCCACTTAGCGTAAATTTTTGACTGTATGACGATAAACAGAAAAATGATAATAGTACGATCGTAAATATTAGTTTCATTAGATTGGAATTGTCTATTTTAATTATCCTTTTAAAGTAAAGAATGTGTTTTGTTTAATTATTTTTTATTTTCGTTAAACAAAATTAAAAAAATTAAATTAAAAAGATGAATTTCTAGTTTTTATTTATTGAGTCTAAACAAAAATAAAATTATTTTAGTAACGACTTTAAATTAAAAAAACTTATTTGTAACAATATTATTTCTTATGGAATTTATAAGTAAAAAACTAGATAATTATATTCATGCTCATACAGAAATAGAGTCACCTTTATTATATGAGTTGAATCGAACAACAAATACTAATGTTCTCCGCCCTCGCATGTTGAGTGGTCATTTTCAAGGTAGAGTATTAAGTATGTTTTCACATATGATTAGGCCGAAAAATGTATTAGAAATAGGAACTTATACTGGGTATTCTGCACTATGTTTTGCTGAAGGTCTGTCTGAGAATGGTAAGATTACAACAATTGATAAAAATGAAGAATTAGAGGATTTAGTAAAAGAATTTATATCTAAATCAGATTATGCGAATAAAATTAATTGTGTTATCGGAAATGCTATGGATATAGTTCCGGATTTGAATGAGATATATGATTTAGTTTTTATAGATGCTGATAAAAGTAATTATATCAATTATTATACCATGGTTATTGATAAAGTTTCTAGTGGAGGTTATATAATTATTGATAATGTTCTTTGGTCAGGGAAGGTTCTTGAACCAATTAAAAAGAATGATATAGATACCAAAGTTTTAGTAGAATTAAATAAGATTGTTCATGAGGATAAACGGGTTCAAGAAGTTATGTTACCAATTCGTGATGGACTATTAGTAGTAAGAAAAAAATAGTATATAATGATTTAAATTATCCCTAAGAATATTAATAATCCCATTGTTAATAATAGAATTCCAACAATACGGCGAATAGAATTAATAGTTGTTTTTGAGATCATTTTTTTTCCAAAGTATGTTCCAATAAATGCGAATAATATTGCAATTATTAATAATTCCTGTCCGTCCGATATTACATTAATTAATTCATTCTCGATAATTGTGTTAAAACCAAATATGTAAATCCATAATCTGGTTAAGTCGACAATAAGAGATACGGCGTTCGATGTACCTATGAATTCTTCTTTACTTAGACCTGATTTAGCTAAAAACGCAGCTCTAAAAGCTCCTTGGTGTCCAGAAATACCTCCAAAAAATCCACTTAACATACCGCCAAATGGAATATGTTTTTTTTGGAAGTTTAATTTGTCAAATCTTGAATCTAATTCTAACCATGCGAAAAAAATCATTAGTGTTCCAATGGTAATATTGATTAGTTTTAGTTCAAATGATGCTCCAAATAATGTATAGGTCAAAAATGGATTTGAATGATTAAATGATGTGATTAATAGACTTCCTAAAAATGCAAATATTAAAGCTGGAATGCCGAATCTAAATAAAGTAGCTAGGTGAATATGCTTTGAAACAAGTATAAATTTAAATATGTTGTTAGCTAGGTGGACTATTGCTGTTGCTCCAATTGCAATTGGTAAATCAAAGAAAAGACTAAATACAGGAAGCAAAAGTGTGCCTAGACCAAATCCAGAAAAGAAAGTTAATCCTGCACCAAATAGAACAGTTATAGAAACAATAAAATATTCCATTTGACAAAAAAAAGAAAAAAATAGGTTTCAATTTAAAGTTTCAAAGAGTATTTTCACATAAAAAATAAATATGATTGATTTTAGAAGTGATACTGTTACTAGACCTACTGAATCTATGAAAGAAGCGATGCTTTCAGCTCCAGTTGGTGATGATGTGTTTTGTGAAGACCCTTCAGTGAATGAATTAGAGGTTTTTGCAGCAGATATGTTTGGAATGGAAAAGTCATTGTATTGTTCTTCTGGTACACAGACGAATCAAATTGCAATTAATGTACATCTTAATCCTGGTGGTGAAGTTATAACTAGTGTAGAAAGTCATATTTATAAATATGAGGGAGGTGGAATTGCTAAAAACTCTGGAGCTTCTGTTAGATTAGTTGAGGGTAATAGAGGTCGTTTAACTATAGAGGATGTTGAAAAATGGATTAATCCAGATGATGTTCATTATCCAATAACCCAACTTGTAAGTTTAGAAGATACATCTAATAGGGGGGGGGG
>CEUK01138015.1_pt1 | contig 24177 bp, 21 predicted proteins | sample 356451 | NCBI WGS metagenome assembly CEUK01 (sample SAMEA2622843, study PRJEB7988) | marine metagenome | isolation source: saline water (ENVO:00002010), including
GGTTTCATTAGATAATTTCCAAATAGAATATTTAAATGTTATTTCTGAGCAATCTTATTCTTTTAATACTGAAAATATTATTTTCTCAGGTGATTTTAATGAAAAAATATTTAAAATGAATTTGGATAGCAGAATGACAGTTAATTCATTTAATGCTCAAGGGATTGAATATATAAATAATAAGTACGCAGAAATTGATTTAGAATTATTAGTAAACAATGACAGTTCTTTTATTAGTATAAACAGAGGTAATTTAAAGGTTGCTGACATGAAATTTAATATTGTTGGAAACCTTAATTCAAATGAAAATGACAAAATACAATTAATAATTAATGGAGATAATATTCAGCTTTCTCAAATTTTCAGTGTTTTTCCAATTGATTATTTATCAGTTTTAAAAAAATATAGATCAAGTGGTGAACTTGAATTTAATGCTAAAATTTCAGGAGATTTGTCAATAAATAAACCATTAAAATTTTCTTCTTCCTTTAATATTCAAAATGGAAGTTTTATTGCTTTAAACAACAACGTCAGTTTAGAAAAACTAAACTTAAAAGGTGATTTTGATAATTATAAAGGCAAATTATCTATTAATTCTTTTTCAGGATATATGGGAGATCAATCTATTGACGGTTCTTTTTCAATACAAGAATTTAAGAATCCTTTGATTAATTGTAAAATTAAAGGGGGGATTGATTTTGAAAAATTATCAAAATTCTCTACAAATTTAGGGTCAGAAATTTCTGGAAATGGGGATTTGCTTTTGGATGCAATTCTTAAGTTTGAAAATAATAAAGTAAAAATTAGGAAAGCATTAGGAGAATTAAGGGCAAATAACATTTCAATTAATTCCAAAAATTTAAAGGTTGAATTGTCAAACCTTTTTATGAATACGATTAATAATAATCTAGTTTTCGAAAAACTTGATGGAAAATTTAACGAAAGTAATTTACAAGGTAAGGTGATTTTTTATGACTGGATTAAAACACTTTTTGAACAGAATCAAGCTTTCAAAATAGATTCAGAGTTAAATATTGATAAGATAGATATAGGGGAATTAATTAATGCATTCTCTTCAAATACAAGCACCAATAAATTGGAATATAATTTAACTTCAAAAATTAACGTTAAAGAGGCTAAAATTGAAAAATTTAAAGCTACAAGTGTTTCATCCAAATGGATGATTAATTCAAAAAGTATTTATTGTGAAAAACTTCTTTTTAATGGCCAAGGAGGAGATTATGAAATAACTGGGGATTTAAATCAAACTAAAAAGAAACTAAAAGTTAATGCTAAACTTAATAATGTAAAGGTGGATAAGCTTTTTAATGATTTAGAAAACTTCAATCAAAATTTATTAACCCATAATCAGATAAAAGGAGATTTAAATTTGGACTTAAATTTTGATGCTCAAATTTTATTAAATAATGAAATTGATTACAACAATATGAAAGTTAAGAGCGATATTAAATTTAAAGGAATATTGATTAATCATCCTTTTTTAAAGGATTTGTTAGATTATTTTAATAGTAATACATTAACTAAAAACTTTGTCGATTATAATTTTTTCAATAAAAAAATTAAAAAAGTAGTTTTTGAAGAAATTAACTCTCAAGTAATAATTGAAAAAGAGAAGGTGTCTATACCAAAAACTTATTTAGAAAATAATGTTTTGAATATGAACGTTTCAGGATGGCAATCTTTTAAAGATAGTATCGATTATCATTTAAGTTTTAATTGGCGTGATTTAAGAAGAGGTAAAACAAAAGGTAATGAGTTTGGTCAAGTAAAAGACGATGGCCTTGGAAATCAATTGTATTTAAATATAAAAGGCACCCTTGATAATCCTATTTACAAGTTGGATCAATCTGAAAAAAAAGAAATTAGAAAAGAAAAAATACAGAAAGAAAAAGAACAGATAAAGAAAATTATTTCTGGTCAAAATAATTCTGATGAAGAAGTTGACTCTAAGCCAATTTTTGAGGTAGAATGGGAAGAAGATGTAGATACCACCTTAATTAATGAAAAAGAAACTGAAGAAAAACCCAAGCAAAAACCAAAAGATTCAACTAAAATTAATAAATGGTTAAAAAAGCTAGGAGTGGAGGAAAAAGAAAAGAAAAAGCCGGTTTTTAAAATTGAAAATTAATAATTGATTTCACCTTCGTTTTTTAAAATGACTTTACCTATATTTTTTTTCAAAAGAGGTTTTTTATTTGGTTTAAAAACGTTTTTACAAAAAACAAGACCATTCCAATTGTTGTTTATGTTTCTAATTTCCCCTCCATCAACAATTAAGTTAGATTTTTTTTCAAGATAAATGTAGCTATCATCTGCCATTGAAATAATTTCTTTAATTTCTAGAGTCATCCCTTTTTTAATAATAATATCGCCACTAATTAAGATGCTTTTCTCCCATTTTTTATCTTCAGAAATATAAATGTCTTTATTGTTGTTAATTATATTGTTTTTGGTTGTTCTTGTAAGTGCTGAAACATTAGAATATTGGCTATGAATAAATCCAATTTGTTTGGGAGATAAATAATTTCTACACAAATTATAACCCATAATGTTATTGCTAGTGTTTATATTATTACACTTAATCCATCCAAATTTATCTGTTCTTGGTAAATCGTCAAATTGTGGAGAATTCGTATGTCTTAAACCAAGGCAATGACCTAATTCATGAGCAGTTAATTGTGCTGTAGCATACCCCCCATTTTGTAAAATTTTAGAGACATTTAAAAAATATGGACTTGGTCCACACCCAAATGTTTTAGCGTCATGAGAAGCCCCAGTATAAAACACATGTAAGTAATCTTTATTTTCACCAGTAAATTTTAGCCAATTGTCTTTATGGCAGTTTTTATCAATCTTTTGAAAATAAGATACATGACCTATATTTATTTCAGTTTTATTAAAAGTCTCTTCAACAACAATTAAAGTATTGCTTCCTTGCCTTTCAATTGATTTTGTGTTGTAGATCCCATCATTACAACAAGAGTTTGTTATAATTATGCTGTCCTGAAGAGGTCTAAACCCCTGTCTTTGCCCTTTAACTAAAATACTATTTTCTTTTTTGTCAATTTTTATGATTTCAATAAGTTTATGAGGGTTTGTTACTGGCGCCATTTTTATTCGATCCCACCCGATCTCATCAACGTGAAAACTAATGGTGTCAATAATAAATTCAATTCTTGAATTTGGAACATATGGTGAAGTTCCATCCATTGCTTTTAAAGATGGTTTTTTTAGGTTCTTATACATTTGATTAATCCATTTGAATTGATCTTCAATAAATTCAATAGAGTCTTTAGTAATGTTTTGAGGGTCTTCATAATTTTTTTGGATAATATGAACCCAAGTTTTAATAAGTAATTTAGGATGATAAATTAAAGAAGTGTTTTCATGTGGGATATAATTTTCTAGATGGTTTTTTTGGGCGTTTATAAAAGAATTATTGTTTATGAATAATACAATAAACATTAAATATTTATGGGTAATTATTTTTTTCATTAACACAAATTAATCAACAATCTACATCAATTTAATATTTCTTTGCGAGTATTGGTCAAATATTTATTTTCGCAAAATAATGTATAAGCTTATAACAGAACACTATAATTTTTTTTTAATATATGATTTGGGCTCTAAAAAGAAGAAAAAGAAAAAAAAGAAGAAAATTTGTTGTGAAAAGTTTCAAAAAGGAAAGCCTTGTAAAAAGTGCCCTCTTTCATTTGCTTAATCAATGGTAAATAGAATAATTTATATTTTTTTAATTGCAATTTCTTTATTGGAAATTTTTGCAGAATATTTAAGTCTTAACTGGTTAGTGATTTCCACAAAGCCACTTTTAATGCCCCTTTTATTGGTGTATGTTGTTTGTAATTTAACCCACATTCCTGAAAAATCAAAAATTCAATTAATTGCAGCGCTAATATTTTCTTTGATAGGGGACACCCTTCTTATTTTTTCTTCAAAAAATGAATTATTTTTTCTTTTAGGCTTATCCATGTTTTTAATCACACATGTCTTTTACACATTAATTTTTGTGAAGAATAAAAAACAAATTTTAGGATGGAACCAAATTGTATTAATCTTATTAATTATAATATCATATTATTTTTCACTTATGTATATAATTAACCCAAAACTTTCAGATTTTTCCATTCCAGTTTATTTATATGGAATAATATTATCTACAATGCTTTTTACTGCTTTTATAGCAGATTTTAAAAATCAAAAAACAGTAATTCTAATTGGGGCAATTATTTTTGTTATATCAGATTCTTTAATTGCACTTAATAAGTTTTATTTTGACAAACCACATGATTTAATTCAACCAACCATTATGATTACATATATTTTAGGACAGTTTTGTATCGTACATGGAATAATAAAATATTTAAGAAAAAGTAGAATTTATCCTTAGTATTTGCACAATGTCATTTAAAAAATTAATTTCGCGAACCTAAAATTTAATTAAAAAATTATGTCTGATAAATTGATTTACATATTGCCAGTATTTGGATTACTCGGCTTAGTATATATGCTTTACCTTTCTTCATGGGTGAAAAAGCAATCTGCTGGAAGTGATAAAATGAAAAAACTATCTGGTTATATTGCTACTGGAGCATTAGCTTTTCTGAAAGCAGAATACAGAATGTTAGCTGTATTTGTTGTAATTGCAGGTGCAGCATTGGGGTTTTTATCTGCTATGGGATACATTTATGCAGGGATGTATATAGTAGTAGCATTTGTTATTGGCGCTGTTTTTTCAGCATTAGCTGGAAACATAGGTATGCGAATTGCTACTAAAGCAAACGTAAGAACAGCAGAAGCTGCAAAAACAAGTTTGCCACAAGCAATGAAAGTAGCCTTCAGAGGTGGTACTGTTATGGGATTAGGAGTGGCAGGATTGGCTGTTTTTGGTTTATCTGCAATTTTTATGTTTTTAGTTTGGGACGGAAATCATGGTGGAGAAAGTGATATGACAATTATCTTAGAAACTCTTGCTGGCTTTTCTTTAGGAGCTGAATGTATTGCTTTATTTGCTAGAGTAGGTGGCGGAATTTATACAAAAGCTGCGGATGTTGGTGCGGATTTAGTTGGTAAAGTTGAGGCTGGTATTCCTGAAGATGACCCACGTAACCCTGCCACTATTGCTGATAATGTTGGTGATAATGTTGGTGATGTTGCTGGAATGGGGGCTGATTTATTTGGTTCTTATGTTGCTACTATGCTAGCTGCAATGGTGTTAGGGAATTATGTTATTTTAGATATGGGTCCAGATTTTTCCGATAGTTTTAGAAATATGGGACCTATTTTAATGCCTGTTCTAATTGCTGGTGTTGGTTTAGTTTTCTCAATTATGGGCACTTGGGTGATTCGTATTAAAAATAATGAAGCAAAAGAGAAAGAAGTTCAAGGAGCATTTAACCTTGGTAACTGGGGATCAATTGTTTTAACTGGTATTGCTTCTTTTTTCATCATTAATTGGATGCTTCCAGAATCTATTAGCATGAAGTTTTTTGGCGAAAACAATGGAGATCCAATAGTTATTGAAAGAATCAGAGTCTTTTATTCGGTATTAATTGGATTAGCTGTTGGAGGATTAATAGCCATGTTAACTGAATATTATACAGCAATGGGTAAAAAACCAGTTATGGGGATTATTAAAAACTCTTCTACTGGTGCAGCTACTAATATTATTGCTGGACTTTCCTTAGGAATGATGTCTACATTTGCACCAATCATTCTTTTTGCTGGTGCTATATGGGGTGCTTATGCATGTGCAGGTTTTTATGGTGTTGCTATTGCAGCGTCTGCCATGATGGCTACAACGGCAATGCAATTGGCTATTGATGCTTTTGGGCCTATCGCAGATAATGCTGGGGGGATTGCTGAAATGTCTGAACTAGAACCAGAAGTTAGAGAGAGAACAGATATATTGGATGCGGTAGGAAACACTACTGCAGCAGTAGGAAAAGGGTTTGCTATTGCTTCAGCAGCTTTAACGGCTTTAGCTCTTTTTGCAGCCTATGTAACATTTACTGGAATTGATGGAATTAATATTTTCAAAGCTAAGGTACTAGCGGCTTTATTTATTGGAGGAATGATTCCAGTAGTGTTTTCAGCAATGGCTATGAGTTCTGTTGGAAAAGCAGCAATGGCTATGGTTAAAGAAGTAAGAAGACAATTCAAAGACATTCCTGGAATTATGGAAGGTAAAGCAGAGCCGGAATACGATAAATGTGTAGATATTTCTACTAAAGCTGCATTAAAAGAAATGATGTTACCTGGTATATTAACAATTGCAGGTCCTATTGTAATAGGGTTTACAATGGGGGCGGAAGCTTTAGGTGCTTACATGGCTGGTGTTACTGTTTCAGGAGTACTTTGGGCTATCTTCCAAAACAATGCTGGTGGCGCTTGGGATAATGCGAAAAAATCTTTTGAAGCAGGTGTTGAAATTGATGGAGAAATGACTTTCAAAGGTTCTGAAGCTCACAAAGCAGCAGTTACTGGTGATACAGTTGGTGATCCATTCAAAGATACTTCAGGTCCATCTATGAATATATTGATTAAATTAACTTGCTTAGTAGGTTTAGTAATTGCTCCAATTTTAGGTTCTGGTCATTCAACTGAAAATGAGAATACGAACAAAGCTCAAATTGAAAATCATATATGTCCAAAAAATTGTACTAAAGAACAATGTGCATCAAAAGGCAAGGAAGTTGTTTGTGAGTTTGGATGTACAAAATCATGTTGTGCTAAAAAAACATCTCATAAAGACACAAATGCTAATGTATAGTTTTAAATTTGTATTTTAGATATATCTTTAAATCCGGACTAGTTCCGGATTTTTTGTTAATAATAGCAATTGAATTTAATCTTAGATATAGGGAATTCTACTGTAAAAGTAGCCACTTTTAACGCCAATAAAATGGTAAAAAAAGAAGTAGTTGAGCACAGTCAGTTGATTCATCATTTAAATACAATAAATTTTAAAAAAGGAATTGTTTCTAACGTCGGAAATGTTGAATTAGAAAATAAAGTGCTTTCTGCCTGTTCAAGTATAATTCAAATGTCATCCTCATTAAAATTACCTATTCAATCTTCTTATTCCTCTATGGAAACCATTGGTAACGATAGGTTAGCTAATGCAGTTGGAGCGTTTGTTGAAAAGCAAAATTCAAATTCTTTAGTAATTGATGCAGGAACTTGTTTAACTTTTGATTTTATTGATTCAACCAACTGTTATAAAGGAGGAGCTATAAGTCCTGGTTTGCGTATGCGCTTTAAAGCATTAAATACTTTCACTGAAAAATTACCATTATTACATACATCATCAGAAAAATCACAATTAGTTGGCAATAATACTAACTCATCTATAGTTTCTGGAGTTGTTAACGGCATGGTTGGTGAAATTGTAAATACCATTGCTAGTTATCGTTCTAAATACACGGCATTAACAATCTTTATGACTGGTGGAGACACAGAATTCTTACAATCAATTGTGGGAATTGAAAAAAATGGCATCTTTGCACTTGAAAATTTAACTCTTAAGGGTTTAAATAATATACTTGAAACCAATGTGTCTTAGATTTTGTTTTCTTATTTCATTAATAATCTCTTTGAGTTTTACTACGGCTCAGGATTTAAATACTTCTCCATTTTCAAGGTATGGACTGGGGGAATTAAATACTGTTCAGTCTACACATTTTTTGGGAATGTCAAATGCGTCAAATTCTTTTTCTGACCCTCAAAACATCAACATTGCTAATCCAGCCTCCTACGCTGGGTTTTTTAAACATAATCCTATTTTTGATGTTTCAGTTGCTGGAAAATCATCTTTATATAGGTCAAATTATTCTAATCAAGAAAATAGTTCCTCTGCTTCCAACTTGGGTTTAAACAATATGCTTATAGGGTTGCCTATACAAAAAAACTGGGGATTGGTTTTAGGTATTATTCCATATAGCTCTATGGGTTATAATGCAGAATCTAATCAAACCTTAGACTCAAATGCTATTAACTATAAATATTCCGGTGATGGCAGCATTAATAGATTATTATTAGGAAATGGATTTAACCTAATTAATAAAGGAGATAGCATAAGAATTGCATTAGGAGCTAATGTGTCATACCTTTTTGGAACTTTAAATCAATTGAATAGTATTGAATTTGATAACTCTTATTATAATTCTCGAATTCAAAATCAAGCTTCAATTAGCAGTTGGCTATTTGATGGTGGTATACAATACTTTCAGCAGTTTAGAAATCCTTTAAATAGCAATAGATGGTTTTTAAGAGCAGGAGCAAGTTATGTTCTTCAATCTAGAGCTAAAACCGTTAATGATTATTTTGCTTATTCATATACTTATAATTTTAATATTCAAGAAATTCCAAAAGACACACTTGATTTTGAAGAAGATGTGATAGGAGAGGTTACTATACCAAGCAAAATGATTTTTTCGTTAAGTTTAGGAAGAAATACTCAAGATAAAAATGTATGGGATTTAGCTTTTCAGTATACTTCATCAAACTGGAAGAGATTTAATGATAACCAATTGTTTCTAAATCAAACAAATTTACCCTTAGGCTCTTTTGAACAATGGGCTTTAGGCTATAGAATAACGCCATCTCTTGATTGGGCAAACACAAATAAATCTATTTTTGCAAAATCCAATTATAGTTTTGGGTTAAAAAGAGCCGTTTCAGAAGTAGTGGTTCAAGATAAATCATTGTTAAACTATGGCATAAATTTTGGTGTATCCATTCCAATGTTAAGTTCTAGATCTTTATCAAGGTTAAATTTAGGTTTTGAACTTGGTAGAATTGGAAATACTGCTGAGAACAATATTGAAGAAAATTATTTAAGGTTTTCTTTAGGATTTAGTATGGCACCTGACACTAGATACGATAGGTGGTTTAGAAAAAGAAAATATGATTAAAAAGTTAATTAGTATAAAAATGAAAAAAGTAATAACATTAGTATTTACAATATTTATGATTAATGGGTCATTTCACACTCAAGACTGTACTGAAATTAGTCAACCAAATTTTGGGTCAGATAGTGTGCAAATAAAAAATTGTAGACAGAATTTATCTTTATATTCTGAATATTTAAAGCAAAAAAATTGGATGGATGCCGCAAGGTTTTGGGGAAAAACCCAAAGTTTTTGTCCAAAGTATAAGCCAAACTTATATGATAATGGTTTTTACATTTATAAGAAAATCACCCAACAAAAAGCTAAAGAAAAATCTCCTGATAAACAAGCTTATGTAGATACCGTTTATAAAATTTTTGACATGTGGGAAGAAAATTTTGGAACGTGTTATAAAATTCAAAGAAAGAAAGCATCATTTATCATGTCTTTAGATGCATCAAAGAACTTTTCTCTAGCGTATTCTCTTTATGAAGTTGTGTTTTTGAACTCACCTGAAATTACTTCATATAGCGATGTTAAGTATTTTACATACGCCATGAAATACATGTTTAAAACCGGTAAAATTGATTGTGATAAGTTTTTAGAGTTATATGAATTATTATCAAAAGTATGTGATAATAATATAGCTATGGGGAACAAAGCAGAAAAATATAAAAATGTTCAGGTATTTGTAGATAATGAAGTTAGTCCCTGTGCATCTTGCGATAAACTTGAAGAAATATACTCTGAAAAATACAATGCTAATCCAGAGGATATGGATTTAATAAGAACCATCTTTGGAAGATTAAGCGACAAGAAATGTGTTGAATCTTCTTTATATTTATCTCTTTTAGACAAGGTTCTTAACGATCCTAATAATCCTCCATCTGCTAAAGATTTATTTAATGCTGCAACTGCTGATCATAAAAGAAAAAATTATTCTAAAGCAGAGGAAAGGTTTAATAGAGCTATTGAATCAGCAGGTGATGATGCTGAATTAATCAATAAGTCTTATGTGTATTTATATGATATTGCTTTTAATAAGAAAAGTTATAAAAAAGCATTTTCATTTGCTGGAAAATTATCTGACCAATGTGAGGTTAATGCTAAAAGAGCTTCTATAATAGCAGCAAGTGCATCGACAATAGCTAAAACTCCTCTTGAGAAAAGTTCAGTTTATTGTTATGCTTTAAGTTTTGCAGAAAAATCATGTGGTAAATCTTCTAGTTCAATTAACTCATGGAAAGGCCAGTTGCTGCCTAAAAGTGATTTAATAATGTTAGATATCAATAGCGGTTCTGAACAAAAAGTTCCATTTTGGGGGGCAACGATTACTTTAAAAACTAGAGATTGAAAACATTAAAATGTTTAGTTTTTAGTATTGAATTAATTTTCTTTTTTGTTATTTCTATTTCTTGTTCAAGATCTGTTGAGGAATATAAAGCAGTTTCTGAAAATATAAGTGAAAAATCTACAGAAATATCTGAAGGTGTTCAACTATATTTTTCAGATTTTGGAAAATCTAAACTAAAATTAGAAGCTCAAACCTTAATAAGTTCTGAAATAGATAATCAAATTACTCTAGAATGTCCCAATGGTTTAAATTTAACTTTCTATGATTCTTTGGGTAATTTTGAATCAGTTTTATTAGCAGATTATGGAATGCTATTTACTACAAAAGAATTGTTGGTAGTTGAAAAAAATGTTCTTTTTAGAAATTATCTTGAAGACACTTTATTTGCAAATGAATTAACTATTGATTTTGAAAAAGATAGCATTTACTCTAAAGATCAAGTAACCTTTTCTAATAAAGAAGGTAGAATTTCTGGTAAAAAGTTAAAAGCAAATAGTAATTTTACATTTTTTAAACTTTCCGATATTTCGGATAGTCATGTTAATTATGAAGTAAAAGAATAGGTTATGAAGGAAATTGAAAAATGGAATAGTAGATTAGAAAAGTTTTGGTTTTTCATTGCTATTGCAGCAACTGTAGGGTCATTATTAATACATGTTTTTAGCGGATTTGAAATTTCTAAAAATTATTATTTAATCACGCTTATGGCTTGGGGGATTTTCTTAATTAGAAGAGGGTTAAGAAAAAGATTCGAAAAGAATAAGTAACTTAATGGTGCATAAATTTTTTTAATTGACAGCATTACTAATAATTATAATTTCTTCTTTAGCTTTTTCTGCATTTTTTTCTGGGATGGAAATAGCTTTTATTTCTGCTAATAGAATAAAAATTGAGCTTGATAACAAAAAGGGAGATATAAGAGGGAGAATTTTAGCTTATTTTTCCAACCAGCCTTCTTGGTTTATTGGAGCAATGCTTCTGGGAAATAATATTGCTTTAGTAGTGTATTCAATATACATGGAGGAATTAATCAACCTTGATTTTATTAACAAGGATTTGTCCCCAACTTTAGTTTTATTAATTCAAACTTTAATATCCACACTATTTATTTTGGTTTTTGCAGAATTTTTACCGAAGGCTATTTTTAGAATTAATCCTAATGGAGTTTTAAGTGTTTTCACTATCCCTTTAATTTTAATCTATATTATTTTGTGGTTGCCAACAGCAGGTATAGTTTCTCTTTCAAGAATGATGCTTTATTTATTTGGTAAAAAACACAATCCAAAACAAAATGTAGGTTTTGAAAAAATAGATTTGGATCATTATTTGGATGAGTTAAGAACAGATTTGGATGATGATGAAGAATTAGAACATGATGTTAAAATATTTCATAATGCTCTTGGTTTTTCAGAAATTATTGCTCGTGATTGTATGGTTCCAAGAAATGAGATTATTGCTTTTGAGATTGATGATTGTATAAATGACCTTAAAGAAAAATTTATTGAAACAGGATTTTCTAAAATTTTAATCTATAAAGAATCTATTGATCATATTATTGGATACGTTCACAGTATTGAACTTTTTAAACAACCAGAACATATCAAATCTATTTTATTGCCTGTAAATATTGTTCCCGAATCTATTAATGCAAATAAAATTTTAGAAGAGTTTATAACAAAAAGTAGAAGTATAGCTGTTGTTGTTGATGAATTTGGAGGCACATCAGGAATGGTAACCATGGAGGACGTTATTGAAGAAATTTTTGGTGAAATTGATGATGAACATGATCAAGAGGATTTCATTCATCAACAAATCAGTAATAATGAGTTTGTTTTTTCTTCTAGGTTAGAAATTGATTTTGTTAATGAAAAATATAGGTTAGGGCTCCCTGAGTCAGAAGAATATGAAACTCTAGGAGGGTTAGTAATTCATTATTCAGAGTCTATTCCTAAAAAAGGAGAAACTTTCATAATTGAAGGATTTAAATTAGTAATAGCTGAAGTTACAGAGTTTAAAATATTGAAAATAAAATTATCTGTAATCGATAATGAAAAATAAATATCTGTTTTAAACTATTTGTTTTTTAGCAGTCGCTTCATTAATATTTGAGATGGAATAAATGACGCGCTTATTCCAATAATTAATAAAATTAATAGGATTAATATAATGTCACTTAATTTAATCAATACTGGCCAATAGTTAATTGCTGCATTTTTCATTTCAATAAAATGAAAATGATTTTGCAAAAGACATATAATAACCCCAATTGTTAATCCAACAAAGCTGCCAGAAAGGCAAATAAACAAACCTTCTTTAAAAAAGATGTTTCTGATGGTGGAATATTTTGATCCAATTGAAATAAGAGAATTGATGTCCTTTTTTTTGTCGATAATAAGCATAGTTATTGAAGCCATGGTATTAAAGGTTGATAACATCAAAATAAAAATTAAAACAAATAAAACCATCCATTTTTCAGTTTCATTTGTAGCATATATCATTGTGTTTTTCTCTTCATTGGTTTCGATTTTAAACTCATCGCTATAATTGTTTGCCAAAAGTTCCTTTAGTTTTTTAATGTTAGATGAGTTAACTTCAATTGATGTTGCCTCATTATCATATTCAAAAAGAGAGTTTACAAAATCATAAGGAGCAAAAATGGTATTTTTATCAAGTTCTGGATTCATAGTGAATATTCCAGATACGCTAATATTGTAGTGATTAAATAAATTGTCGTTTTGTATAGATAGTTTCTTTTTTCTTGATAAACCATATATTTCTATATCATTGTTATAATTTGGGTTACTAGATACTTGAAGTTGGTATTGTAATTCGTGACCAAGCAATACCATTGGTTTTTTATAAGTTTCGTACAACATTCCCCCCCCTTCAATAATACTTTTATTGAAAAATGAATGGGAGTAAATTGAAGTATCAACTCCTTTTATTTTTGAAGTTACCCATAAATCTTCCTTTTTTATTAAAGCAGTTTCTTCAATAATTTTTGAAAATTGAAGAACATTTTTATTTTCTTCTAAATCTTCAAAAATAGCATGACTTGCTTCAATTGATTTCCCTTTTTTAGGTGTGATAAAAATGTCTGCGGAATAAGTCCCATACATTTCTTCTACAAAAGACTGAATCCCATTAAATCCACTTAAAATAATCACTAAAGCTGCGGAGCTAATCAATAGGCCGAAAAATGAGATAAAAGAAATTATATTTATAATATTTCTCGACTTTTTAGAGAATAAATATCTTTTTGCAATAAATGAGGATACGTTCATTGCTTTAAAAGTAATATATAGTCTATTTATTTTTACTATAAAGTATATATTTTTCCAGGAAATTGTTTTATGGAGCTATTTAATTCCATTTTCAATAGCAATTCATTTAAAGCAGAAAAATGAATGTTAGTAAGTTGAAGAATTTTGTCAAAAGAAACTTCTTTTTCATCTAATATTAAATTGTAAATTATATTTTCTTCCTTACTGTCAAAAGATGCTTTGTATTCATTAGAACTATATTTTTCTATATTGGGATTGATTTTTTTTAATTCTAATGTTTCAATAATTTCTGATGGATCATCCAGTAAATAAGCTTGATGATTTTTAATTAAATCATTACAGCCTTTTGATTTTCCATTTAAATAATTGCCAGGTACAGCGTATACATCTCTATTGTAGTCATTAGCTAATTTTGCAGTAATCATTGAACCACCCTTTAATGGGGACTCAATAATTATTGTAGCTTTTGTCATTCCAGCTATAATTCTATTTCTTTTAGGAAAATTATATGAAACAGGAGGGGCATATGGTGTGTTCTCAGAAATCAGCAATCCATTTTCCAATATTCGATTAGAAATTTTTTGATGTGCAGAAGGATAAATATTCTTAATTCCGCTGCCTAGAACCCCAACATTAGAGATGTTTAAATCAAGAGTTCTTTTATGAATTTCAAAATCAACCCCATAGGCTAGACCACTTACAATTCCAATGTCATAGTCTTTTAAAGAAGAAGCCAGTTCTTTGCAAAAATCAGTTCCGTAAGAACTTACATCTCTAGTGCCTACAACTGAAATTAAGGTTTTTTTATTTGGATTTAAATTGCCTTTTACAAATAAATAAACAGGGTGATCTTCACATTCTTTTAATAAAGACGGATACATGTCGTCATCTTTACCAATAATAGAGATTTTATGTTCATTGGCAATTCTAATTATATTATTTGCATACAATATATTTTCTCTAGACTTTAATTGATACTCAATTTTTTTCTTTTTTACAGCACTAATTTTTTCAATAGGAAAATTATTAAATAAGTTTTTAGGATTTTTATATTCTTTAATTAATTCGTTTAATGTTCGATTGCTTAAGCCTTTAATATTAGAAAGAGCTATAAGGTATGTTTTATGTTCTTCTGTCATTTTAAATGATAAATAAAACACATTAGGGCATAAAATTTTTACGTTATATTTAATATGTATTTTAAAAAGAGTATATTTGCACAGTAGAAAATAGAAAATTAAGAATGAGGGGACGAAAGTCCCCTCTTTTTTTAGAAAAAAAATGATACCTAAAAAACGCATAATAGAATTAGCCCAAGAAAGGATAAACGAATTAGATAATGGAAATTATTTAGTAGATGTTTCAGTAAGCGCTAAGAATGTGATTTTAGTAAAGATGGATAATTTGAATCAAGGAGTATCTATTAAAGATTGTGTAAGTGTTAGTAGGAATATTGAACACAATCTTGATAGAGAGAAGCAAGATTTTGAATTAAAGGTTTCATCTCCTGGGCTTGACCAACCTTTTATGGTTCATGAACAATATTTAAAAAACGTAGGTAAAACTATAAATGTTTTAACTGAAGATTCTGCTTATAAGGGGGAACTTACTAAAGTTTCTTTTGAAGAAATAGAGTTAAAACATATTGAAATAATAAAAAACAAAAAGACAAAGAAAAAAGAAACTATTGAAACAATTCATCACCTAAAGATGAATGAAATCAAAGAAACTAGACTAGTAATTTCCTTTTAATACAAAAAAAATGAATGCAATAGAATTAATAGACTCATTCTCAGAGTTCAAAGAAATGAAAAACATTGATAGAGTAACAATGATGAGAATTGTTGAAGATGTTTTTAGATCTACTTTAAAAAGAAAATATGGATCGGATGAGAATGTAGATGTTATTATAAACCCTGATAAAGGGGATTTAGAAATATGGTTAAGCAGAGAGATTGTTCCTGATGAGGATTTTGAAGATGAAGGAACTCAAATCAAATATACTGAGGCTTTAAAAATAGAGCCAGATTTTGAAATTGGAGAAGAAGTTTCTCAGGAAATTAAGGTTGAAGATTTTGGAAGAAGAAATATTTTGTCTTTAAGACAAAATCTTGCAGCGAAAGTAATGGAGCTAGAAAAAGATGGAATTTATCAAAAATATAAAGAGAGAGTAGGCGATATAATAACTGGTGAGGTTTACCAGATTTGGAAAAGAGAAATATTAATTTTAGATGACGATGGAAATGAATTGATTTTGCCAAAATCTGAGCAAATTCCTTCCGATTATTTTAGAAAAGGAGATACAACAAGAGCCGTTGTAGCAAAAGTTGATTTAAGAAATAATAATCCAGTAATTGTTTTATCTAGAACAGCTCCAGAGTTTTTAGCTAGGCTTTTTGAATTAGAAGTCCCTGAAGTATTTGATGGACTGATCACAATAAAAAAGATTGTAAGAGAGCCCGGTGAAAGAGCAAAAGTGGCTGTTGAATCTTATGACGACAGAATAGACCCAGTTGGAGCTTGTGTAGGGATGAAAGGATCTAGAATTCATGGTATAGTAAGAGAACTTAGAAATGAAAATATTGATGTGATTAATTGGACTAATAATACTCAGTTATTAATTCAGCGATCCTTAAGCCCTGCTAAAATCACTAATATGGATATAAAGGATGAAGACAATAGAGCAGAAGTTTTCTTAAAGCCAGATCAAGTTTCACTAGCTATTGGAAAAGGAGGTCATAATATTAAGTTAGCCTCGAAGTTGACAGGATATGAGATTGATGTATACAGAGAAGGTTCTGAAGATATTGATGATGTTGATTTGGATGAATTTGGGGATGAAATAGATAGTTGGATAATTGATGAACTTAAAGCTATTGGATGTGATACAGCTAAAAGTGTTTTAGAAATAGGCAGTACAGACTTGGTTAAAAGAACAGATTTAGAAGAGGAAACAATTGCTGAAATATTAAATGTTCTTAAGTCAGAATTTGAACAATAATAACAGTTTTTAATTTAAGAAAATAAACTATTATGGCCGCAGTTAAAAGGTTAAGTAAGGTAGCAAGAGAATTGAATGTTGGGATTTCCACCATTGTTGACTTTTTAAACAATGAAGGTAAAGAAGTGAGTTCTAATCCTAACACAAAAATAGATGAGGAACTATATATGATGCTGCTCAAAGAGTTTCAAAGTGAAAAGTTTGAAAAAGAAAAAGCAGATCAAGTAAGAATTGAGCAAGAAGAAAGAAAAGTAATTTCAATTAAAAAAGAAGAGCCTGCTAAAAAAGAACCTGAAACCATTAAGGCTGAACCACAAAAACTTAGCGGACCCTCTGTAGTTGGATCAATTGATCTTTCACCGAAAAAGAAAGATTTGCCTAAGCCGGAAACAAAAGAGGAGCCTGCTAAAGAAGAACCTGTTTTAAAAGAAGAAAAGCCACAGATAAAGGAAGATCAAGCAATAGAAAAAACGGATGAAGCTGAAAAAACAATAAAGGCTGAAGCAAAAAAACTTTCTGGACCAAAGGTTTTGGGAAAAATAGATCTTCCTGTTGAAAAACCTAAGGCTAAGCCGGCAGAAAAAACGGAGGATTCTAATAAAAGAAAAAGAAAAAGAATTAAAAAAGTTAATGTAGAAAAAGCTGGTAAAAAAGCTTCTCAAGAACTTAGAAGACCTAAAAAAACAGAACAAAAACCTGAAGTTTCAACTGAAGAAATTCAAAAAGAGATTAGAGAAACTTTAGCTCGTTTAAGCAATAAGGGAAAATCAAAATCATCCAAATTTAGAAGAGAAAAAAGACAAGCTGTTTCAGATAAATTGGAAATAGAAGAGTTGATTTCTGAACACGAAAAAAGTATACTTAAACTTACTGAGTTTGTTACTGTTTCAGAACTAGCAACAATGATGACTAAAACTCCTACTGAAGTAATTGGGACGCTTATGTCAATTGGTATTTTTGCCTCAATTAATCAGCGTCTAGATGCTGAAACATTAACCATGGTTGCTGAAGAATATGGTTTTGAAGTTGAATTTGTTAGTGCTGATGTTAGTGCATCAGTCATAGAAGATTCTCAAAATCCTGAAAAGATGGAGGGCAGACCACCTATAGTTACGGTTATGGGTCACGTAGATCATGGTAAAACATCTTTATTGGATTTTATAAGACAAGCGGATGTTACTTCTGGTGAAGCTGGAGGTATAACACAACATATTGGAGCATATTCTGTCAAACACAATAAAAAAACCATTACGTTTTTAGATACTCCAGGTCATGAAGCTTTTACGGCAATGCGTGCAAGAGGTGCTCAAGTAACAGATGTAGCAATCATTATAATTGCAGCTGATGATAGAGTTATGCCTCAAACAAAAGAAGCTATTAACCATGCTCAGGCAGCTGGTGTCCCTATGGTTTTTGCTTTAAATAAATGTGATAGAGATAGTGCTAACCCTGATAAAATTAAGGAGGAGTTATCAGCTATGAATATTTTAGTTGAAGATTGGGGAGGAAAATATCAATGTCAAGAAATCTCTGCAAAAGCGGGTACGGGAATTGAAGATTTATTAGAAAAAGTTTTATTAGAGTCTGAACTTCTTGAATTAAAAGCGGACCCTACAACTAACGCGAAAGGAACTGTTATTGAAGCATCACTTGATAAAGGTAGAGGTTATGTTACTACCTTACTTGTTCAATATGGTACTATGAAAGTAGGAGATGCTTTAATTGCTGGAACTGAGTTTGGAAAGATTAAAGCCATGCATGATGAGCACGGACGAATAGTTAAAGAAGCAGGCCCTTCTAAGCCTGTTTCTATTTTAGGGATGAATGGAGCGTCTAGCGCAGGAGATGTTTTTAATGTGATGACTGATGAGAAGGAGATAAAACAAATAGCGCTTAAACGTCAACAACTTCAAAGAGAACAGGGCTTAAGAACTACTAAGCATATTACATTAGACGAAATAGGAAGAAGAATTGCTTTAGGGGATTTCCAAGAGTTAAATGTCATTGTAAAAGGTGATGTTGATGGATCTATTGAAGCTTTATCTGATTCTTTATTAAAACTTTCTCAAGAATCTATTCAAATAAATATTATACATAAAGCAGTTGGTCAAATATCGGAATCTGATATATTATTAGCATCTGCTTCAGATGCAATTGTATTAGGATTCCAGGTTAGACCTTCAGCAAGTGCTAGAAAATTAGCAGAAAAAGAAGAAATAGACATTAGGTTATATTCTGTTATTTACAAAGCTATTGAAGAAGTTAAAGAAGCTATGGAGGGCATGTTGTCTCCAGAAATGAAAGAAGAGATTGTGGCTACAGCAGAAATTAGAGAAACATTTAAAATAACAAAAGTTGGAACAATTGCAGGATGTTATGTTACTGAAGGTAAAATAAATAGAAACCATAATGTTAGGGTTATTAGAGATGGAATTGTTATTTACACGGGTGTTTTAGGATCTTTAAAAAGATTTAAAGATGATGTTAAAGAGGTTCAACATGGATATGAATGTGGGTTAAATATTGATAAATTTAACGACATTAAAGTTGGAGATGTTGTGGAAGCATATCAAGAAGTTGAGGTCTCTAGAAAGATTAAATAATTTATTTTTTACTCGTAGGTAAAAAATATTTTAAATCTAGGCTCAAGAAATTTCCTTTTAAAAATTCTGGACTAAATTTAGTCTCATAAGAATTATTATTTATAGTTAAGTTATAATTGTACCATAAATAGGTAACTGCAATAGTTGATATTGGAATATTAACACCAGCGCCAATATAAAAAATACCTTTTTCATCATCTCTCCATTCAAAACCAAGCCCAGAAATAATAGAGGCATTTATCCATCTTGCTCTTTCGGAATAATGAGCAATTATACCGTCTTTGCCCATTGTTGTTACATCTGAGGCATAAAAGTCTACACTTACCCCTGCTGAAGAAGAAATATATGTTTTTTTACTCAGTTGAATATATACATACCCTTTTATTGGAAGTGTGTAATTTACATATCCAAATGAAGTAGAATCTCTTGAATTTATGGTGTCAAGCATTGAAACCCCTTTAATTTTAAAATTTCTTCTAGTATAAATTATTCCACTTTCTAAACTAAAACGTTCATTATTAAAATCAGAACGCCAAAGCATTCCAAATTGATAACCAATTTTAGAAGATAAAGTTAAATTAGCCGTGTCATTTTTGATTTCTAAAGGACCAGCTCCAAAATAATTAACAGGAACAATTGGGTTTGCGGTAAACCCAAATTTTGTATTTTCTATTTGACACGCTCCATGATTAAAAAAAAATATTCCTGTTAAAAGAAATAAAATTGAAATCAGAGAACAGTTTGTATTAAATGTCATTTTTAAAGAACGATAAAATAGCAAAAATTATAATAATTAGACCAATAAATATTACAATGTATTGATTGACTTTCTTTTCAATAAATGGAGTTCTAAATTTCCCAATAGCAATATTATTGAGGTTTTGAACAATGTTAAGATCTGTTTTTCTAATTCCAAAAAGATAAATTTTACCCCGATTAGTTATTTCTATATCAGATTCATAATATAAATCATGAGATTTTAAATTTTCTTCAAAAAAATCAGCCTGCTCTTTAATTCTGAAGTGAAAAACCTTATAGGCTTTATTTGTAGGGTGCTCCCTGTGATTTGTGAGCTTTAAAAGCCCTTCATCCATATCATCCATTGGGTCGGTTTAATTGTGCCATTCAGTTAAATATTCAATTGGTTTCCTTTGGCCTCTAGGCCATTCATTTGCAGGATACCCTAAATAAAAAATACCTAAGCATTTATCACTAGGGCCAATTTTAAGGAATTCATTCATTTCAGAAGAATAAATAACTTTAGGGGTAGACCAAAAACCTCCAATTCCATATGCCGTAGCCGTTAAGTGCATGTTCTGAATAGCACATGCAACCGCTTCTACTTCTTCCATTTCCATAATTTTATCTGTTGGATCTTTTATCATGCATACAGCAATTGCAACAGATGATAGTGAAGGTCTAGCAATTAACTTATTGAATTTTGCTTCAATGAATTTTTCCTCTGGGATAGTGTTTTTATATATTGACGCTAAGTTTTCACCTAATTTCATTTTAGCATCACCCATAAAAACCTTAAATCTCCAAGGTTGTGTTTTTCCATGTGTTGGCGCCCATATAGCATTATTTAAAATTTTTTCAACAATTTCTTTATGAACTTTTCTTGAAGAATAAAATTCAGGATAAATCGTTCTCCTGTTTTTAATAACATCCGATATTTCACTAAGATTATATTTCATATTTTAATTTATATTTTTAATAGATTCCAATTTGAGTAGCTAAAAAAATGTCTTCCTCCATTTACAATGTTCTCAACCTTATTCATCAATCGATAAAGAAGTTTTTCATGCTTCATTTTTTCACGATTAAGGTTGTATTTTTTACTGTAATTCAATAAGTGTCCCCAGTCAAATTTAAGAATCCATTCTTTCATTACTTTTGGATGAGTATGCTTAAACTTTGTTAAACATCCAATAGGACCATAATTAAAAACATCCGGATCATTTACGCTATTTTTATTTGAATGAATAGAGTCTAATGCGATTTTTTTCTTTTGCATATAATGAGGGGGTCTAACCCATCCATAATGGTATATTTTTGCATCTAACTTAGCTACATTAAGTTTACTTGTACCTTCTTTTTTTCTGTAACTTATGCCATCAAAATTAGGAATTCGTCTGAAGGATTGAGCGGAAATAAAAGAGTGTATGTCTTTATCATTTCTAACAATTCTTATTTCATTTTGATACCAACCTCTGCCATTATTGTAGTGATTGTAATCTCCATAAAAATGCAAGTAATTAAATAATAATCCATCAATATTTTTATTATCTATTAGTTCTTCACACCTGTTTTTGATTTTATTTAAATCGTCTTCATGAACTACTTCATCTGCTTGTAAATAAAACACCCAGTCTCCAGAGCATGCTTCTTTAGCAATATCTGTTTGATGGGCATTTTCCATTCCTCTTGGGTATTTTTCAAGATCCCAAACAGTATGGATGATTTTAATTTTTTCTGAGTTTATACTTTTAATTTGCTCTAATGTGTTGTCGTCTTCATCAGAATCTCCTAAAGCAATAATGAATTCATCAACAATTGGTAAAATGGATTCAATAGAAGCTTTTATTGGATAGTAAAGCTTAGATGCATTTTTACACATGGTAAAGCCACTTATAGTCATAATTAATTTTATAAATACTTTGCGAAATTAAGGAAACTAATTCATGAGTTTTTCAACTTGTTCATTTTTTTTAGTTGAACATATTTTAAATAGGTCCCGTATGCAGTTGCTTTACAAACTTGAAGACCTTCTGCTCCATCAAGAATACCAAGTTTAAATATATAGTCTCTTAAAAACCTAAATAGTGGATTAAAAATTATTTTTAGTAAAGAGGATTTTTTGTTTTTTGCATAATAAGCCTTTGCTGCTATATCGCTAAAATATTCCATTTGCTTTTTATATTGCTCTTTATTATCAGCAGTATAGTGTAAGATATATCCATTCAATGTCTTTGCTTTTGTGGCATTTTTGAATTTAAATTCATCGTGAGGATTTATCCCACCCCATGAACCTAATCGTCTATCCCAAAGACGCAATTTTAAATCAGGATACCAACTGCCATATCTAATCCATTTGCCACAATAATTATTTAAACGATTAAAATAATAACCTTTTTCAGTCCAATTTTCTTTAATTTTCAATACAGATTCTTGAGCATTTTCATCTAATACTTCATCAGCATCTAATGAAATGATATAATTGTATTTAGCCATTGATTTAGCAAAATTTTTTTGTTCAATATGTCCTAAAAACTCATTAGTCAAAAACGTTACATTTTTGGATTCACATATCTCTTTAGTTTTATCTGTAGAAAATGAATCAACTACTAAAATTTCATCACATACTGGCTCTAATGATTCTATGCAGTTTTTTATTTTAGCTTCTTCATTATAGGTTATTATTACACCAGATAATTTAACTTTCATAAAAGTTATATTTTACCATTTAGCATCAGGGTAAAGGAGGGGTAAGTGTTGCATCTCAGCAAGTAAATAGCCAAGATGTTCAGTATGAATCCCATCTTTTCCATATTGTAATGAATAATGAATGTTTTCTGGAACAGATAGACCAGCTTCTAAAATGGTTCTGGAAGTAATATTACGCCATTCTTTCTCTAAGGCACTGCTTAATGTAGCAGTACCTTCCTTAGAAAGTTCTATTTCTGATTCAGAATCATAAAACAATTCGTTTGTATACATCCATAATTCATCAATGGCATTTTGAATGCGTTTGTTGCTTTCGTTTGTTCCTTGTCCAAGACGAATAATCCACTCTTTGCTTCTTTGAAGATGATATCTAATTTCTTTAATGGATTTTTTAGCTATACCACTTATGGTTTCATCATTTGATTCTGAAAGTTTAGAAAACAAAAGAGAATTATAAGCATCAATTAAGAATTGTCTAGTTATAATAAAAGCGAAATCAAAATTAGGAATTTCACTTAGATGAATAGATTTGAAATCTTTTTCTTTTCTTCTGTAAGCCAAATCATCTTCATTCGTCCCATCATTTTTAATTTCAGCAGCATATTTTAGAAAACTTTCTGCTTGACCTAGTAAATCAAGCCCAACATTAGTGATAGCTAAATCTTCTTCCAAATGAGGGGCTTTGCTGCAATATTCTGCAATTCTATGACTAAGAATAAGGGATGTATCACCAAGTTGAAGACAATAATTAAATAAGTTATGATTCATTTTAAATGTGTTTTACCCCATCAGGGATGCTATAAAAAGTAGGGTGTCTATAAACTTTGTCATTTGATGGGTCAAAAAAAGCTTCACCATCTTCAGGATGTGAGGATACAATATCTTGTGATTTTACTAGCCAAATTCCTTTTCCTTCACCTCTTCTTGTATATAAATCTCTTGCAGAAGTCATAGCCATTTTTTTATCATATGCATGTAAACTTCCTACATGTTTAAATGGCCTTCCAGGTTTTGGTTGTAAAAAAACTTCCCATAATATGCCTTGATTGTCTTCACTCATATCTATGCAGTTTTTGTTTTTGAATTTATTTTATCAGCATAAGCTATAGCAGCTTCTCTTACCCATTGTCCATCTTCATGAGCTGCAATATTATGATTAAGCCTTTGTTTATTTCCAGGGCCATTGCCTTTAACTACATTCCAAAATTCATCCCAATCAATTTTCCCGTAATCATAATGGCCTGTTGATTCATTCCATTTTAAATCTGGATCTGGAAATGTAAGGCCTAAAATTTCTCCTTGATGAATGGTTTTATCAATAAAACGTTGTCTAAGTTCGTCATTTGATTCTCGTTTAATTTTCCATTTTAAGGATTGATTTGAATGAGCGCTTTCAGCATCATGTGGTCCAAACATCATAACAGAGGGCCACCACCACCTATTTAAAGCATCTTGGGCCATTTGTTTTTGTTCAGGTGTTCCCTTTGCTAAAGAAACAACAACTTCATAACCTTGTCTTTGATGAAAGCTTTCTTCCATGCAAATTTTAACCATT
>CEUK01008804.1_pt1 | contig 24120 bp, 13 predicted proteins | sample 356451 | NCBI WGS metagenome assembly CEUK01 (sample SAMEA2622843, study PRJEB7988) | marine metagenome | isolation source: saline water (ENVO:00002010), including
CCATAGTCAGAAATCCACTTCCCACTGTGAGTAGCAGTTATTGTGATATCCTCACAGTGATCATAGACATAGTTACTATTCAAGTCAACAAGAGGATACTCAACATAAACGGTAAATCCGTCATTAAACTCATCAACTACCAATGTGCCGTTATTGATTTCCACATATTGGAACTCATCAATCTCCGATAATTCTGAGAAACCAGAAATTGCTATTACAGCACCTAAGATTATGATTAATATTCCAATAGGTCCAATGATTTTACCTTTAATGTGCATATTTTATCATTCCTTGTTACCTATTCAGGTATCGGTTGTTGGTCCCACCATGGTGGTGCAAGGAACCACGATTCGTGAGAATTGGGCCTATCGATGATTGGTAAACCTATCATACCTCCATCAACACTAAGTCCACCGAGAGGATTGCTTGCACATGGACTTGGCAAGTAGTCTTCACCAGTTTCAGTTAATTCGATTCGTAATGTGTGGCCTGCAGGTACAACTACATCGAGTGGATTGAATTCCATCAGCATGGTATATGAGGAAAATGGCGCAGTAGGTTTTGCATCATAACCACCGTCACGGTAGCGAACATCCATGGTTGCATGTCCGAGCCTCAAATTATTTTCATTATCGTATAATGTGGCAAATATCTGCCCACCTTGACAGGCTTGGGTGGTTACATCTAAGTGAAGCGTGGGTAATCCGGAGATGTGAGTTAATCCGGTTAATTCTTCACTGACTAAAGTCACTGATGAGCCTTGCCCGTTAACAGTGGTGCCAGTTACCGACCATGATGTGCCAATCTCTTGCATGTCCCAAATCATGTCCGCTGGTGGCCATGTATCCTCAACATGCCATTTTCCATCATTGGTTTGGATTTGCACCATTGGTTCTGGTTCTTCGCCGATATCTTTCAAGTAGTAATTGAACCATTGATACAATTCGACACCCCAATCCATTCTGCTCATGTTGGGATAGGCTTCTAATCCATATCCTGAACCTAACTCTGAATGTCTGTCAGGCTGGTCTGGATAATTATGAGCCCATTGACCAGCGATGGCCCTAGCATTAATTCCTGCATCAATCATCATTTGGTAAGTGGGGAATGCGTGATACGGGTCGACATTCCAATCTTGCAAACCCCAAACTAGGTACACACTGCCACGATAATTTTCCAGTACGTCTGGTAAATGTCGGCGTTCATCCCAATAATCGTTCCATTGAGCACCTCCAAACTCAGCACCCGCCCAAGTGGTTAACGGGTTAAGTGGACCAATCGCATCATCGGTACACATTCGAGAATCATCGTAACCTGCGTCGGCAGTGGCACCTTCGTACAGCACATCATACAGCATTGCTCTGGCTTCAGAAGAGCCGTTTCTGTAGAACATTTCCTGTACACCGATAGAACCAGAAATTGGAACAATCGTTTTCAAGTGTTCACTTGGATTTTGGGCAGCTTCCCAATTGGTTGTTCCCGCATATGATTTGCCCATCAAGCCAACATTACCATTTGACCATTCTTGTTTACCCAACCAGTCAACGACGGCTTGAATGCCGATTTGCTCGCCCAACCCTTTCACATCTTGGCAATGAGTGGATTGACCGCTTCCGAATGTTGTGGCTTGAGCTAAGGCGTAGCCGTGTGGCAGGAATGTGTCGTAGACCCATTTACCGACGCCTCCGTCTGGTACAGTATTAGGATTTGAGTCCTCTCCAACTATTCCCTCGCCTCCAAAGTCATAGTATGGATGTATGGTCATAATTACTGGTACTTTCACGCCTTCCTCTACATCTGGTAGCCATAATGACACATGCATAAGATCTGGGCCTGGCGCTCCAGCATCCTGCTCACTTAGTGGAAGGTCGACTTCGACAAAGTGTTCTGTGTACGGCTGTGCCTCATATGTTCCATTCACCGGCAACTGTGCGCGCATTGTGTCCATTGGTAAGTCCATTTTATGACGCATGTCGAGCGGCGTTTCCCACCATTCTCCTGAGAATGTATTACTGCTGTTTGAATCATGAATGATAGTTTTACCAAAACTCATTGCCATTAGTAAGAATACTATTGATACCGCTACTGTAGAAATCATTGAGATATTTAATTCTCTTCGGCTGCTGATAGGTAGTTCATCCACTAGTTCTGCAACATACACTTCTCCTTCAACTTGTGAAGTGTCAGCAGCCATGTCAGTCCGACACACTACTTGCTCATGAGTATGACGCTTGGTTGTAGAATTATTCATGAGTGAGATAGTTTTGGTCAAAACATGCGAGGACGGATTGCGACAATCTTGGTTCTCAACTTCTTGTTGGTTTTAGTCCCAACTAATGTTTCAGGATTAGATGACGAACCAAGTTGGCGGTCAAATGGGATTGACCCGGGTAGCTGGACGGATGGTCCGGTAGAGGAAGCATCACCAATGAATCGTTCTTACCAAGGTAATGCAGTCTTAGTTCTTGATGTGACATATCATACCGGACTACTTTCTTCTGAGACCTCCGGCACTATAACCATCGAGTTATTCGAAGCATGGGCTCCAATTACCACAAGCAATATCATTCAACACATTGAATCTGGCTTGTACGATGGAGTTTTCTTCCATCGAGTAGTTGACGATTTTGTTATACAATCTGGTGACCCAGAATGCAAAACCATCGGAACTTATCCAATAACTTCGCCACAATGTAGTAGTGGCGGGACCGGGGAAACAATCCCTCTTGAGCACAATGAGAATCTATCTCATGTTGACGGAGCCATTGGCATGGCTAGGGGCGCAGAGGAAGATTCTGCAGACTCGCAGTGGTATATTACGGATAATGCACAGCATGGCCTAGATCCAGAGAATAGGGAGGACGGCGGCTATGCTGTATTTGGTATTGTGAGGGACGGAATGACTCACGTGCGAGAAATTGCTAGTACTCCTACCGTGACTAATCCAGGCAGTAATCAAGGGATTCAAAATCCAGGTCCGGATTTACTTGGTCGCCCAATTCAGGAGGTTTACATCGACGACATGAGAATGCTGGGTGTAGCCGATCCAGACGGTACAATCCGATTTGGAGTTAGTGCGGAATCATCAGAGCCGTTTTTATCTGGTAAGTCATTGGGAATTGGTGGTTTAATCGCGCTGGGCATAATCCTATTGTTTATCGCTCGTATCGACCCGCCAACCACGCTTCATGACGATACAGTAGTTTCTTATGATGCAGTGCTGATTAATGATGACGAGGTTCTCGACAGGGAATAATCTTTCAACTTTGATTATAATAGCGCCACTATGCGACTATCATCAGCACTGGTTCTACTGCTGTTAATCGCATCTCTTCCACTATCTTCCTCGGTAGAGGCCCGCTCAGTAAGTTTAGATATTTCAGTTGCCAAATTTGATTGGCAGTCAAATGAAACCATAGAGTTGAGTGTTGAAGTAGATAATGCAGCGTTTAATCAGCAATTTACCGCCCATTACGAGGTTGCAGGGATTGATGGCCTTGTTGTTCAGACTGGTGCTTATGATTTCCAATCATCAGGACCTACGACACAGTTTCCACTTTATTTGAAGCATTTTTATGACTCTTCGAACTTTTATTTTGTGTCAATATCAATCAAAGATACATCACAAGTCACACTCACGACGGATGAAATTTCCTTCATGGTTTTCCAAAACACGAACATGCCGCAAATCGGTAACTTACTTGCCTTTGGAGATTCGCTAAGCGATATGGGCAATGCTAAAGACAGCATCCTAAATGTCCCAGATGTCCCACCATATTGGCAGGGTAGATTTTCCAACGGGCCAGTCTGGTTAGAGTATGTTTCAAACGCGTATGGAGTATCTACAACTGTTGGCTCGCTATCTGAACCAGGTGACAATCGGGCTTTTGGTGGCTCACAAACCGGGCAAGGATTCTCTTATGTTTTGCTCCCGAATGTCGGCACTCAAGTTTCAAATTACTTAGCTAATGTACAATCAACAATTGGTTCCAACGATGTGGTTTCACTTTGGGCAGGGGGTAATGACTTCCTCTATGGCACTGCCAATTCCGACACCATCGTAGCAAACATGGAATCTCATATTAGACAACTTGAAGCAGCGGGAGCAAGAGAATTCATCATCCCAAATTTACCTCCATTGGAAAAAACGCCTGAGATACTCGGGAGAAGTCAGAGTCAGCAGAACAATATCGCCTCCGAAGTTGTGTCATACAATACCAAATTAGCCAATTTAGTCAACAATCTAAAGGCTGAACTTTCCATTGTTGTACACTATATTGATGCTTGGTCATTGTTCAACGATGTGGTTGAAAATAGTATGGCTTTAGGAATTACCAATACCCAAGATTCTGCTTGTAGTGCATCCTCAACCTTACTGCCGTTGCCAATTTGTAACAGTGCTTCGACAGTTGCTCAAAACCCTGACGAGTTCATATTTTTTGACAAGGCTCATCCAACTAGAGTCATGCATGAATTTATTTCTCATTTTGCCATTCAAGCTATCGGATTTCCGGATACCGATGGCGATGGAATAATCGATTCAATTGACTTGTGTGAGTGGACAGAAAACCACCAATCAGCAGATTCCGATGGTTGTTCATGGGAGCAATTAGACGATGATTTTGATGGCGTTAACAATGGTAATGATTTATGCCCTCAAACCGCAATTGATGCCATTGTCGATGAACATGGTTGCTCGGCAGAGCAGCGTGATTCCGACAATGACGGCCTAAATGATGCAATCGATCCTTGTCCATTCAGTGAGCAAGTAAACGATCATGATTCAGATGGTTGTACAGATGACGTTGACTTTGACGATGATAACGATTTGGTTTACGATGCGGATGACAATTGCCCACAGGGAATTATCGGAGTCCACGCTAATGATTTCGACAACGACGGTTGTTCGGACACCGAAGATTCGGACATCGATGGTGATTTGTTGGATAATATCGACGAGTACGACATCGGTACAGATGAATACGATGAAGATACAGACGACGATGGCGTTATTGATGGTGTTGATAAATTTCCATTGGACAATTCTGAGTGGCTGGATAGTGATTTGGATGGTTGTGGCGATAATTCCGACGAATTTCCTTATGATGAAACAGAATGTGTAGATTCTGATGGTGATGGCTTTGGTGACAATTACGACCAATTCCCTAACGACGCAACAGAATGGGTCGACTATGACGATGATGGTTTCGGGGACAATCGAGATGCCTGCCCGACAAGGTATGGATTATCTATCTCGCCCGAAGGCTGTCCTGACCGAGATGGTGATGGATTTTCGGATGCGACTGATTTATTCCCTGACGATATAGATGACTGGGCTGACTCGGATGGTGATGGCTATGGTAACAACGCGGATGTCTTCCCTGAGGACCCGCTTGAATGGGCTGATTTTGATAATGATACATACGGTGATAATTCAGACAAATTCCCGAGCAATCCTCTTGAGTGGAATGATACCGATGGCGATACCGTAGGTGATAATAGCGACGCTTTCCCTTTTGATGCGTCGGAGTGGTTTGACACTGATCAAGATGGTTGTGGCGATAATGAAGACGTTTGGCCATTGGATGATCGAGAATGTTTCGATCGAGACGTTGATGGCATCGGCGACAACCAAGATGCCTTTCCAGATGATAGAAGCGAGTGGAGTGATTTTGATGGTGATGGTTTGGGCGATAACAGTGATTTATTCCCAAATGATTCCAAAGCCAAATATGATGATGATGGCGATGGAGTGGCGAATTATTATGATCCTTTTCCAAACAATAGCAATATGGACTCTTGGTTTGATTTGGTGATACGGATTATATTATTTGGTGGCCTTCTAGGACTGGGGATATTTGTTTACCAGCGCAGAAGTAGTGATTATGACGATAATTCTAGAATTGCTGTCAAAAGCGATGAAGAATTTTTGCTGGAAACAGGTGAATACCCGGTTGATAAGCCAACAGGTCCTCCACCACCGGGGTCATTTCAGTGACTATTGAATACTGATATCAATGACGATGTGTCTTATGTGGGGTGCATACCACTTTACTTTTTCAACATGCTTTAGCTCGACATTGTTGTATTTTCCACAGGTCACAGCGTAGTCGGTAAATTTTTGTAAGCAATATTCAGTGAATGAGTTAATCTCAGTTTCTTTGACATTCATATGAATGTGAATAATTCCTCCAGACGTTTTCAAGCAATCTACTGCTAATTCCCAAGTATTTTCGGAAGAAGGGAGTATTCCCAAGTGAATACGGTCAGCGGTATCGACAAGGTTAGCCATTGTATGCAAATTGTCACCTTCAAGAATAGTTAAATTTTCAGTTACACCATTTAGCATTGCACCTTTTTTTAGTGCCGTAATTGAATTCGGATTTAATTCACATGCATAAACATGTTTTGCTTTGGAACGGACCAGCATTGGCAGAGTGTAGTATCCAATTCCAGCAAAAGCGTCGATGACAATTTCATCCGCCATGTTGATATCACCTATTCTATGCCTTTCAGTGACATTTCCAGATGAAAACATTACTTTGGTGACATCTAACCAGAATTTGACGCCGTGGTCGGAAAATTCGACTTCTCCATCCTCACCGTACACCATTTTAACTTGTGATGAACGTATTTTATCATCAGCAATTTCAGCTTGTATAGCGAGTCTATTTACTCTTATTGAGTCAGCTATTATTTCCCATATCTGGTTACAGATGTCGTGGTAAGATGTTGTTACATTGCGCCATTCAATAGAGTTCATGGTATCATTAGGCAGGATTGCTAAATCTCCATATAACTCCCACTTTTTGGGCAAATTATCCATCATTTTTGTCGTGTAGGGGATTGATTTCTTTTCCAGTAATCGTCGTACGTGACTTACAATTTGTTGGGCCGGAATCAATCTTTGAGTATTTTTCACCAAGTCCAATTGTGTGATGCTAATACTATCATAGTCAAACCAATCAAACATGACCAGAGTTTCGGGTTTGTTGACTGGAATCGCGACTTGTGACCCTAATTCTTTGATTTTGAATTCATGATTGAGTAACTTATTACTGGTCAGTTTTTCAATTATCTGAACAGCAATAGATTTGTCAACTAAAACACAATCTACATCGTTTTGATGCATATCCTGTTCAGTCATGATAATTCCACAAGGGGAATGAATTTCAATGTCACTGTCTTAGCCCCTTACATGACGAGGAGCGTGAATGGGTCATATAGTCGACCAAATTTGCTATTCTTCTTCATGTTTGCAGTGCTTACTTTGCATTTATTTGCTCCACTAGCGAGTGCTTCAGGTATGAGTTCCTGCCAAAATAATGGCGGTTCGTGTGATGATTATGATTTTCAGGACGATTATACCCAATCTCAATCAGATTGGATTAATGCAACTTATGATTTCAAATTAGTAGATACCAATACTATTGATTTGGACATTGTTTGGGCAATCCATGAATTTGACAGACAGGCATTAGGTTTCAATGACGGTGGCGCCATAGAAGCAGCATTAGCAGCAGATGGACTTGACCCAGATGACGGTGCTCCGGCTGATTTACTAAGGAATTATTTCGATGAAAGTCTCAATGGTCCTAATACTCCAACCGTTAAAGATCAACTCAAGACTGAGTTAAACGATGCACTTCAGACCGCACTGGAAAGCATTGGCGTTGTAACAAATCAACTAACTGATTACACAAATGAAATTGTGCAACAGGGCGTAACAACTACCTGTTCAACCGATGATCAGTCAGATTCTGTACATGGCGGAGAGGCTGCAAGTGTAGCAAATGCCTTTCAACCTCCAATCTGTATTGGTTCATCGATTACGCTTGATTTAATCAATACCAATTTTAGTTTGGACTCCTCTGGTGGTTTAGATCTCGAACGGGCATTCCGTGGTATGTTGGTCATGGGTGCTGAAATCGAGGCTGACTTTACTCTACTGACAATACCCGGTTCGATAGGTTACTACTCTTTTTTGCCACCCGACTATGCGAATATTGTCGAGGTTAACAGTGGCGGCAATCTAATTGCTAGAGCAGGAAACCCACCATTCTTTGCTGGAGAATGGGTAGTTGATTTATTGGATGCGCCAGCAAATTCGGATGATGTTCAGACCCCCATTTCAGTTAGATTGGCGCATCGAGATGGTTATTCAGGAACTGATTCAGTAGTAATCGCAGAAGGCAGCAAAGCATTGGATCTAAAAGTCAGTTTGGACCTCAGAGATGAGTATGCAGCAACAATAGATTTCGTTGCGGGGATAAACTATCTCAATGAGAGTCTGATGTCTGATTGGGGAATTTCATTACTAAACATCTCGGATTCTGCCTCTCTGCCCTTAGTAACTTCAGACGGTATACGTTTAGCATACCACAATGGACTGGTGCCTCTTGATTCCTTTACCTCCGCATTTCCAATAAACGACATCACCAGCGGTATCTCAGATTCTATGGGTAGTGATGAAGCCATAACAATGGATCCACTTTATTGGGTATCAAACAGTGTAGCAGATGGCCTTGGTGTTGCAGGTGGACTAAATTATACCCATTCGAGTGGTTGTACTGAAATAGCTCCACTCGGACAAGATTTGCATTATTGTCTCACAGGTCCGTCGGCAATGAGTGAAGAGTATCCAGTTTTCATTCGTTCAACGAGTCAACCTTTTTCAGCGAGTTTAATCGATTTATTGAAGAATAATATTGATGATGAAAATTTAAATGAGTATATTGATGTTATCCAAGAGAGTGATTTAAGGAATATTTTCAACAGCGGGATTTCTATAGAGAGCGTGATTCCCGCTGATTTCCTCGATTCTATTATTCCCGAAGACTTACCTCCAACTGAGATAACCCTTGAGATTGTCTTGCCAAGTTGGGTAAGAACGGCTGACGGTGAAGACCGTTTGACCTTCCAGAGGACATTGTCGGGGACATCAGATTTGGCAATCTCGCTGGCTGGTACCGACCCATACGATTGGCGGACCGATATCAGAGATGATGATATGAATGTGATATGTACAACTTTACAAAGAACTTGCATTAGTAGTTCGATTGAATTAGACATATCGGCATTGAGAATCAATGAATGGTCTCAATCGGTATCTTTGGATTTTGCTTTGGATGCAGAAGTTTCAATTTATCGAGTGATGATTCCGCTTGATGAGATTAACCAAAGTGGCCCAACAAAAGTCAGTTTTGAGGCTGCACCCGCTGATTTAGTGAGAATTGGCTTAGATATGGCAAGCCGATTAGCAGAACCAAAAACCTTTGACAATGTTGGCAATATCTGTACCGAAGAACAGGATTATGATGTCTGCAATGACAATCTATCTATGATTTTCACCCCAGAGGGTTTGACAGATTTTTCTGAAGATATTGGTGAAATGATTACCGATTATATTCACCAATCGGGTGCAGAAATCCCCAACCAAGATGACTCTCCATTTGGCCAAGTAGATCTAAGCGGGTTCGAAATCAAGACTAAAGTCGACGGTTTATCTGGCTTAGACCAGGATATTGGCGATGATGAGCCTATTACCCTTAGCGTAAAGATTCCAAAGGTAGAATTCAAGCTAGAGTTGGACGGGAACTTGGGCGAAATTGCTGAAGGTAATACAAGTAGCATGCAACTCAATTTCTTTGCTAGTGCGTTTCAAGGACTTATTGTCAAACCAATGGCTTCCGCCGCCGAGTTACTTGGTTCATCATTAACAAACGGCCTCATATCCGGTGATGGCATAACTTATCCAGATCCAAGTGGCGAAGCCACCTCAATCTCATTTAGTGGTAATACTTCAATTGCTGAAGAATACGATTTATCGTTAACGGGTCCTGTTACGGTTATCCTGCCGAGGGGAATTACTATCCAAGATGTTGAGGATACTGGAGGTTACCTGTCAATATCAGAAGTTGGCGGCAGACAGAAAATAACCTACAATATTCCGGACGGTGACTTTGAAGATACTATCTCTTTCCGAATCAATGTTTCTTGGTTCTATTTGCTAATGCAATTCTGGGTTTATCCTACATTCATCATTATGTTACTTGGCCTATTCATTCGTCGTCGAAGGCGCAAGAAACGGTTGAAGAAACAGCGCAAGGCTGAAGCCAGTCAGCAGGCGTCAAAAGTAGCAATTGGGGACAGTGAGTTTAACGATTTGCAAGGCTTCAAGAGTGAAGGTTTGCATGGTGAGTTGCAACAATTTGAAGAATACTCTGTTAAACCACCGCCGCCAATGATTGATTTAGGCGACAAACGCTTCGATTAGTTATTGATAGCATCAAAAATTCGTTTGGCCAACGCAGGGCCAATTCCCGGCACTGTCTTGATATCCTTTTCACTTGCGTGCAGTATTTCTTTGCGGCCACCAAAATGGCGAATTAAAGTCTGAAATTTTTTTGCCCCTAAACCTGCAACATTTTCTAGCGGGTCGGCAAATTTCTTCTTACTACGACGCTGTCGGTGGAAGGAATTGACAAATCTGTGTGCCTCATCACGGGCATGAATCAAAACTCTACCTTGTCGGTCTAAAACCAACGGTTGCTTACCGATTCGATAAATGGTCTCTTCACGTTTTGCCAATGCAGCAACCGCAAACTTCCCGGCAAATTTAGAACCATCAATCATCTTAGTAATCATATCTAAATGGGTTTGTCCGCCATCGAGAAGCAATAAATCTGGCCACTCCGTTTGTCGTTTCATCCATCTCTCAACAACCTCTCGCATCATTCGTAAATCGTCAAGTTGCTCTCCTTTTACAGTGTACTTTCTGTATTCATCCTTGTGCGGTCTGCCGTCTTTGAAACAGACGCTAGCACCTACTCGGTGATCACCTTGAATCTGTGCCATGTCAAAACACACAATGTGATTGAGTTGTTGCATTTCAAGTAGTTTAGCACCGTCATCTGCGGCTCGTTTTTCTAATGAACCACTAGCTTTATTCACGAAACGGATTAGTTGAATTTCAGCGTTTTGAGCTGCTAATTGCATTAGTGTGACAAAGTCTCCTCGTGAGGGATTTCTAACTTCAACTGCCGATTCTCGTCGAGTTTGAAGCCAATCCTCGACTCCATCGAAAAGGGGCGTTGGGGTGATGAGTAATTTGGGTGGACATCGATTAGCATAATGATCGGCGACGAACATAGATACTGTTTCGCCGATGTCTCCACGATGAATCATTTGCCATGACTCTTGACCTTTTACCACTCCATCATCCGCATGCAAAACTACGATTGCTGCTAAATCACCTTCACAAGCAAATCCAATTGTGTCGCAATCGCGATACACTTTACTTGATACAATATGTTGGCTGGTAGTTGTTCGAATCGCTTTGATTAAGTCTCTGTGTCGGCCGGCAAGTTCGTACTCTAATTTATCCGAGTGTTCATCCATTTTGAGGGTCAATTCTTGAATTAACTTACTGGCATTGCCGTTGAGTATTTGTTTTACGGCAGCGACTCTTTGACGATAATCGTCGTCAGAACCAGTATCAAGATATCCGAAAGGAATGTTGTTCTTGTCATCTCTGAGGCCGAATTGTCTGCGTAGTAATTTCATAACTTGCTTGGCTGCTCCTGCATTGGGAAACGGTCCCCAAATATCAGCCCCCTTTGGCGGTCTTCTGGTGTACAATATTCGGGGTAGCTTATCGCCTGATAAGGCGAGATATGGAAAGGATTTGTCATCTTTTAGCATCGAGTTATATCTTGGTTTGTGTTCTCTTATCAGTTGACGTTCCAAAATCAACGCCTCGTGAGGTGATGCGGTGACTATACATTCGATATCATCCGAGCGTTCCACCAATTCAGGAATCATCGCCCTGTCTGGATTACTCGCAAAATAAGCGCGTATCCTTTCATTTAATTTTGTGGCTTTACCAACATAAAGCACCCTACCTTGCTTGGTTTTGAAAAGATAAACGCCGGGTTTTTTCGGCAAATCAACCGAAGATAACCTGACGGGCATGTTTTATCCTCAGGGTCAGTACTCAAAAGGGCAACCATCATGATTTTACTAAACAACAGGCAATTCAATTGATAACTAACATTACCTCGCCTATTCGAAAATCATGGTTTCCAAAGCCCAACTTCGAATACTTGCTTGGCTGAGTAAGTATCCGCAGAGTGTGGAAACTGACTGGGACGTGACTAGAGAAATCTCATTGCCGGGTATCGCAGAAGGTTTGGGCGTCGTTCGTTCTGCACTAAATTTACCACTCACCAAACTTGAGGATTCTGGACTAATCTCCAAACGCACTGCCCACGTCATCGGTGGTGGTGGTAGGCGTCGACAGGTGTATCACATAACTTTCGACGGACGTAGCGAATTAGACCAGACTAGTCACGATTTTTCCAAGTCAAAAGTCCGTGACCAGTTTATTGGGAATCCACCAATAATCGAAGCTATTTTTGGACGCAAGGATGAGCAGCAAGAATGTTTGTCACTGCTTGAAGAAAACTCGCTAATGCTTAGCGGCATGCCGGGTATCGGCAAATCATCCTTTGCTCTAAGTTTGGGTCAGGCAATTGCCAAGCAGCGCGTGGTTAGGTGGGCGGTTGCCGACCAGTTCTCAGATTATCTGTCGATAATCACTACTTGGTTTCCCAATCAATCACTACCCCGTGATATTGATTCGTTTTGCACAGTGATGAATGATTGCCAAGACTTCCTAGTTATCGATGATTTCAATCACATAAATCGTCGACACATAGACTCGGTCTTGGAACTGGTAGAAAAATTAGCCAACATTGCGGAGATTAGATTGTTATTGATTTCAAGAGATTCTTCAAATATCTTGCAAGGTTTTTCAAAATTCAAATTAGAAGCTCTCGATGTTGCTTCTTGTTGCACTATGTTGGGTGAGAGTATGGACCTTGGCCATCGCCAGACAATAGCGGAGAGTTTAGGCCACCATCCATTAGCATTGAAATTATATCAACCCGAATACAACATTCCGGAATCTTCGTCAGATATCATTGCATACGTCGAAAATGTCGTGTTAAATTCACTGTCAGAGGCTCAAAAAGCGGAGGTTTGCCATTTATCATTAGAGCCGGTGGCTATGGATTCTTCTGATTCAATAATCGCCACTGATGTGGATTTTTACGACGAACAAAATCTACTTCGATGGGATGGAGACTCCTTGTTTGAACTACAACACCTAATTCGTAATGTCGTACGCAATAACTTGACTTCATCACAAAAACAAGAGGCCCATCATCGACTTGCGCAGCATTGGCAAGAGGTAGAGTCCGTCGGAGCAGAAGAAAATTATTTGTTTCATTTAGCCAGGTCTAACCTGAGTGATTTCATCAGTGAAATATCGGATAGAATCGTCTCATTGGATGGTCAAAATACTGCTGCAATCGCGGCAATGATCAGCGATTCAATCGATAGAGATAATCCTCAGCCGGACTTGGTTTATTTGTCTTCGAAGGTTGCTGCTTACCGTTTTGAACCAGCGATTATCCGGAAAAATTTAGCCCATCTAAATGGTCAAGAGTTACTTGAAATGCAATTTACTCTAGCACAGATCGAAGGTAGAAATGCTGATTGTGAATCAATGCTCAGTGATGTTTTGGAAAATAAATCTCCATTGCAACAGGCTAAATTACTTGTTTTATTGGCAAGCCAAACTTTGGAAGATCGGCTACCATCGCAAGCCATTGACGTCAAAACTAAGCAAAGTGTTGAACAATATCTGTCCATGATTAACCTGAAGAAAATTGATCATGGCAGGCAATCAATAATTGTTGCAATATCAATAATCAAGCATTCAATCATGCTCGCTGAAAACAATTTCTTAGCGGCGAAAGAGATAGTACAATCGCTAAACAACATCGGTTCTATCGATGACTCGATAATCAATCATTTAGAGGCTAAAGCATTACTCACCGAGTTTATATCCGGTCATAACAAAGCCGACGACATATCAAAACTAATCGACACATATTGCGGTAAAATTACGAATCAATTGATGTCTGAATCTTTGAAACTTAGATACTTAGAAATCTTGGTTGAAAGTGATTTCGAACTGGCCAAAGACCGTTTTTCACAACTTGCCTCGCCTGATAATTTCGACCGTAGTAATACGGCAATACGATATTCAGCAAGGTGGTGGTTATTACATTCCAAGATTTATGTTGCCAGCGGTAAATCCTCATTGCGAGAAGCCTTGATGAGATTTAGAGAAGCTGGTTGCAGTAATGTTGTGACAGAACTGGAACAATTATTGCATGCGCAAATCTAGATTTCAGCACCGATTAGGGTTTTGGTGTCAACGATGCCCTGCATTGGTCTTATTTCCTCGACGATGCATCGAGTCAAGTCGTATTCATCGTCAGCCTGGACTCGGGCGATAAGGTCATATTCGCCAAATAACATCCAGCCAGCAGTTACCAATTCAATTTCTTCAAGTCTTCCTCGGACCGCTTTTTCTTGTCCAGGTTCTGTAGTTATCAAAACAAATCCAATCGCCATAATATCACCTAATATTCCACTGCAATCATAGTCTGTGTGTCTTTAACACCGTCAATTTGCCTAAAGTCACTCATCAGCATACCTGAAAGTTTTCGGGCATCTTCTGAACTTACTCTCACCAATAAATCGTATTCGCCATATAGAGCATGAACCTCTACAACAGAGGCATGATTGCTGAGGGTCTGATATACTTCTCGCTCTCTTGAGGGTAGAGTTTTGAACAACACAAACGCTTCAGGCATACCCCTCCCACCAGCCCTAGTTTCTTATTGATTACTGTTAACTTCCTTAGTTGCGTAATTGCGCATTGAGGCGAACTATTCAAAAGCGGAACAAGGCAAGGAAGTTCTATGGAAAAAGAGAGTAAGTCATTTATTCCCTTTTTGCTAATGTTAGTTATCATGCTGACAATGCCCTTGTCCAATTTATCATCGAATGATAATCTCACCGAAATCCAAATCACAAAAAATACGACTTCTGCCCGAGCCCAGACCACGTGGAGTGGAGTTGTAGAACTGTCACAATCTTACACTGTTAACATCACTGACGAACTAATAATCGCTCCATGTACAGTAGTAAAATTACCAAATGCTGCTAGAATATTTGTCGAGGGGCGTTTGACAATAGACGGAGATATTGCCTGTCCAGTGACCTTAACTCAGGATAGTAATGGACTACATTATGGAATACAATTTAACCAATCATCATACGGGCGCGGCTCGGTAATAGACAATTTATCAATCGACAATTCGATGTATGGGGTGACAATTTATGGGGCTAATCCTGATCTGAATAACATTTCAATTATCAACCCTTCAAGGGTTGGAATCGACCTTTTTTCAGGTGCAACTCCAACGATTAGCGACTTATTTATTGATCAATCTGGTAGGGGTTTTTTCTATTCCGATTGGCGTTATGGTATCGGGTTATCTGTGGGGGCAAGTTCCTCACCAATCGTTGAAAGAGCGACTCTTTCCGATATGAGAATTAGGGGCCTCAATATTTGGGGCGATTCTGGAGGGATATATCGCCAAATAACAATTGATAACATCTCTGCAGAGGGTGCATCAGCAATATCGGCTGGAGTGTGGGTTGAGGACAGTCGCCCCCTGATTACCAACGTCACGGTTGACAAATCGGATTATGGTATCTTAATTCGCCATATCGATGATGGCGGATATACCCGTGCAGTTGTGAGAGATTGTCAAGTTACCAATTCGATGTATAGAGGGATATATGTTGACAAAGCGAACCATACTAACTTCACTAATTACGAAACAGCAGACTTCACAAATACCGTCGTGAGAGGGACAGGCGGTCCCAACGCCAAGACTGCTGATATTGGGTTTGCCGCGATTGAGGTAAATGCTACCGGGGCTTGGTTTGAAAATACCTTGATTGAAGATTCGACAACAGTTGGCTTAAGATTATATTTTGTTGATTCATCTACAACTTTTAGAAACCTAAAAATTGTTGACTCGGGTGATGTAGGACAAGGAGCACATGAGGCTGGATTAGCAATTAGGTCATCATTTTTCGCACCGATGTTTGACGGTCTAGAAATTAGTGGTTCTCCAGGGCCAGCGATATCGGCAACCTCTGGTGGTGCCATGCAAGGTTCTAACTGGTTTTTACACAATAATACTCAAGACGGATTATACATTGAATCCTCAACTGTCATTGTTAACGATTTACACCTGACAGATAACGGCCAATCCGGAGCACACGTCTATGATTCACGATATGTTACATTGTCCAATTTAACCGCCATTGGCAATGGAAATCTTGGTTTGACCGATATAGAACAAGCGGGATTATTGTTTGAAAAATCTAACGATATCGAGACAAATTCCGGTGATGTAACTTGTAATCATTGCACAGTTTCTGGCTCTGCGGGCATTGGAGTCATGGTGAAAGACTCAGTAGATTTGTGGCTGAATCATCTAACTGTGGAGGATAATACACCAGCCTATGACCCGATTTCAATCGACAATAGTGGTCTAAACATTGGTCAACAGGGTGGTCAAATAAACATGCATAATGTGATTGTTAAAACCGAGCGTTTAGGAACAGATTCCGGACCTGCAGTTAGAATAAATAGGGCAGCAGCTAATATTGATTTGATTACCATGCAAGGCAATCATACCGGTTTACTATGGAATGGTAACAACAACGGAAATTTCCCCTCATCCCTCAGTCGAGCACAGCTGTCAGGAACAACATGTTTGCTTTTGACTGAGCATAACTTACTGTCGGGAATTGATAATACAATAACACCACAATGTACTGGCTCAATTACACTGCAAGACAGTCAGGTTAACTGGAGTGGATTGACTGATTTGACCCAATCCACCGTGATTAATTTGGATTCATTCTCGAAGTTACACCTCCACCAACCAAACCAGGTAGCACTTGCAGACGCAATCATTGCTCCTTCAGGGGAAATCGATGTTGCGTGGGATATATCGGTATGGGTGCAAAATAACAATTCTAACGGAATACCTGATGCACCTGTTCAACTCAGTTTTGACCAATTTGAGCCTAATGCTCAACTCAATACAAATCAAGACGGATTTGTCCAATTCGAGGATTTCATCGGTCAAAGATGGACAAATTTGGGAGCCTCATCAACATCTACAGTGACTATATCATGCTCTTATGATGGTCAGTCAAATAGTAGTGCAATTCAATTGGATAGCAACAAAATAGTCTACTGCTTATTGCCTTTAGACAACCAAGCCCCGTTCCTATACTGGGATAACCCCAGCGATGCTAGTGTCTTCCCAAGCGCTTCCGAAGTCGAATTTAATGCGTCGAGGTCCTGGGATTTGGATGATGATGAACTGGTATGGGAATGGATATCCTCAATTGATGGATTAATCGGAAATGAATCCAGTTTTGTGGTCAACAAGGGAACGTCACCCCAGTTACTCAGTGATGGTGTCCATCAAATTACGGCGAAATTATGTGACGATAGGGGCAACTGCGTTCAGCAAACAAGGACCATTGAATTATCCAACTTCATACCAGTAGTATTTGTAGAATTTACTCCCGGATTAAACTCGTTCAATGAACTTGTCATGCCAAAAACGGGAACTCTCAAAGTAAATCTTTCCGGCACCTATGACCCTGAAGGCGATCAGTTGAATTGCTGGATTAGTACCTCTTATGGTCTTGAATTTCCTCAACAAAGTGAATCCAATTTTGTCTGTGATGAGGTCATTGAGTACACATTCCCATTGACTACAACGATAGATAACCCAGCTCCACCTAGTGACACATTTTCACTTACGGTAAATGTTGATGACGGTGTTAATCCACCGGTAACCCTGAATTATGATACGATTCTTTACAATGAAATTCCAGAACCAATTTTCACCATCATTAGAACAGAAAATTACAGCCAGAATGTTGTCACACTAGATGGTTCTCAAACCATTGACCCAGAGGGAGACGCCTTAACAATTGAATACTATTCAAGTCTCGATGGCGTCCTACAGTGGTCAGACCAACCAGCCGGCAATGTTTGGCAAGGTCATCTCTCAAGGGGGATTCATACAATTGAGATGCGAGTAACCGATGATGTTCCGGAACATATTGATACTTACAAAACATCATCATTCCTGATTTCAGTGCTCAATTCTGCGCCTTTAGCAGACATCAAATCTCCGTCCCTGTCAAAGAATTATGATTCCTCAGAACTAGTGATTCTCTCGGCTAACGGCTCGGGAGATTTTGATTCTGTCTGTTCATCATTCAATGCCGTTGGTTACTGGCACTGTAACAACATTGAACCTGCACAAGGTTCAGAATATCTGCAAGTATCATGGACTAGCGACATTGATGGGCGATTATCTTCGACTAATCAAGAGGGGTTATACTACCTCTCAAGATTAACAACCGGTTTGCACACAATCACTTTGGAAATCGATGACGGAATTAATCCGCCTGTTACCGATACTACGATGGTGGAGGTAAGTAAATCAGCACCGGTGTTGAATCTAGCGACTCCAGATACTTCGCTAACTTATCAGTCCTCAGAGTACATCTTTTGGAATGCGGTAGAATCGATAGATTATGATGGTGATTCATTTGATATGACGGTGATATCAGATTTGCAAAGCGAACCAATTCTCGAAAATGTTGACCCAAGCATAACTCACATCTCTCAATTGCAAGCAGGCACTCATGAAATATCGATTATCTTGACCGATTCTGATGGGATGCAAAGAGTTGAGTCCCTAACATTGTATGTCATACCATCCTCACCCACAGTAATTATTAGCAGTCCCGCAGAAGGAGAATCATTTTCTGGCGGGACAGAATTAATACTCGAAGAGGAATCATTCGACGCAGACTTTGATATCGTGTTTCGACAGTGGGAAGTAATCGATAAATCGAACGGCATGATAGTGACAACATCTAGTCTGAGCACCGCAGTTATCACATTATCACCCGGTGAATTTCAGGTTAAATTAACCGTGCGGGACAGTCTCCAAAACACCGAAGTTGACACCCGCAACATTAGAGTTGAGAAGACCGACCCTGTACTGGATTCTGAATCACTAATAGTAACTCCCTCAGAATTGACAACTGGAGTATTGACAACTATTGATGTTAGTATTGTTCTATCAGACCCAGATGGAACTACACAGGACGTTAGAGCAACAATAATTCATGGCATTCAGGTATGGGATTTTGCTCTCCAAGATCTCGATGGTGACAATGTCTGGGAAGGCTCCACAGAAATAAACCCAGATAAAGCCGGTCGGCCAAGCCTAAGAATTGTTGCAACTGATGGAACTGGTGATTCCGCAACCGTTAACCAAGTCTCTCGCACAATTGTAGTGGCTGACAGCGAACAAGCCAGTACAAACACCGGCTTAATCATCGGTGGAGGAGCGTTGATTGTGCTAATCATTGTGTCTAGTTTAGTGCTTGCAAGGCTCCGGAAATCTAAATTCGAAGATGAACTAATTGAATCGTGGAATACGTTTAGGAAACCACAAAGTGAAACAGCCGCTACTGAATTGGAGGGTGGCGCTGTTGATGGTGCTCGAGAAGTAGTCAACGATTTGTGGTCCAAACTCGAGGAAGAAGAAGGTTTGAACTGATTACTGTTCTGGTAAATTCTTATTTTTTGAATCAGGATTTGACTCTCTAAAGCCCCAGGGCGTTCTTGTACGGTTTAAGCCGAATCTCTTAGCAAACAGGAATTTGAAATTTTTCCATCCATCACCCCAAGTGTGGATTTCTGCATCACCAACTCTTGGCCGATATGGGACAGAAATTTCAATGGCTTTTTGTTTGCCAATATGCTTGCGTGCAAGGATTTTAATCTCTTCCGACAAGGGCATACCATCATTGGTTGGGCGCATTTTTGGGTCGTCAAAAATTGATTTCCTGAATACCCACATACCTGATTGAGAATCTTTTACTCCGTAGCCAAATAGTAGTCTTGCGGTAAAGGATAGCGCCCAGTTACCAAACCCATGAAGTCCGGACATTGAGCCATCTTCTGCTAATGATAAGCGGTCACAGGTAATGAATTGGAGGTCATCGTCGAGGAGTTTTTTCACCAGTTTTGGAACCAATTCAGCGGGGTAGGTGCAATCTGCATCCATTGTCACTATGATATCATTACTGGCAATATCAAACCCGGTTCGATAAGCTCTACCATAGCCTCTTCTATCTTCGAGGTGCACTCTTGCTCCCTTGTCTAGAGCAAGTTGCCTTGTGTTATCAGTAGAATTTCCATCGACAATCAAAATCTCCAATTTTTTGCACCATCCAGTCGGTATTGAATCAATAGTCGGCTCTATTGCTTCTTCCTCATTTCTGGTGGGCAGAATAACCGTCACGGTTACTGGAAGTTTTTCGCCCATAGTTGCGCGTGAAGATTTTCTGTTTTGAAGTCATTGGCTGATTAATTCATTCGATTTTCGAGCCACGATTGGTCAAAATTCAAACCTAAAGCACCTCTCGCAGGCTTGATGCACATCGCAATGATTGCAGGTGAGTACCCTCCTAGATGGGGCGGTATAGGTTCGGTAGTCTACCATCTTGCTGGACACCTTGCCTCATTTGGTCATCAAGTCACTATTATCACCAGATCTCATGAAGGCAGGGCTCCAATACAGTCTAGCGTCAAAGTAGTCGAAGTGCCGTGGCTAAAGTTACCAATGAAATTCACTCGCTCTTATGCTAAACATGCTCTCAGAGTGCTAAAAAAACTACACAAAATAGAACCATTTGATGTAATCCATGTTCACCTACCTCTTGCATCATTTACTGCAAAAGAATTTCAGTATATGGAACAAAATATTGCACCAGTTTGTAGTTCGCTTCACGGGTCTTGGTTGGGTGAAAAGCAAGGCGTAATTAGAGCCGCAAAAGCGGGTGAGTCTGCGACTTGGCGTAATCCAAATGATTTGGCAATTAGGTTAACTGCAAAATGGTATTCAAAATATGAAAAAGCCGGATTATTAAACTCCTCCATCAGCATTGCTAACTCCAAGGCTACGTTACAGGAATTTGCTGAATGGTACGCGCCGGGTAAGGAATTTAATGCTGACGTAGTACTGTGGGGATGTGATCACAAGGTATTCCGTCCGGCAAATATCGATGACGAAGAAGAACAACTGGCGCATGAGAGTATTAGGCACAAGTACCGGTGCGACGACGAAAAGGCTCTGAGCCACGATACTGGAACCGACACTCCAATGTTGCTAGCGGTTGGCCGGCTTGTGGCAAGAAAAGGTTACATGACATTGCTAAGGGCGATGCCGCAAATTTTAGCAGAAAATCCTGCAGCTAAATTAGTCATTATCGGCCGTGGCCACATGAAGAAGAAACTGCTGAAGGAAGCCCAGAAACTGGCAATAAGTGACTCGATATTCATTGAAAGTGGGATGTCATTTGATGATTTAGCACAACATTTCCGCAGCGCCGATTTAGTAATATATCCGTCATACTATGAAGGACAAGGCCTAATCCCACTCGAAGCAATGTCAAGCAGCACCCCTGTGATTACTGTGGACATGGCGCCGTTAACCGAGATGGTTGATGAGAAAGTTGGAGGCCTATTCAAAATGGGAGACTCGAGGGATTTAGCAAGCCAAGTTTCCAAACTATTGTCGGACTCCGAGTCTCGAGAATCAATGGCAAAATTAGGAAGAAAACTGGTTTTGTCAAGATATACATATGAACATAACGCCAATGATTTCTTAGAAATCTATCAATCAATCATTAACAAGGCTAGACAATAATAGCTGTGAGGGATGCTGTCGATATGCGCACTAATTGCCCGACCTGTTCAAGTAAAATTCAGTTTCCGAAGGCTACTAAATTGGTAAAATGTCCTAGTTGTGAACAAGTATTTGAAACTAAAAATCTAGGAATCGAAAAGCGTGCTTGGAAAATAGCAATAACAGGCTTAGTATTGTGTTTTCATTATTTCATCCCATCATTATTTTCGCCGGTTTTAGATGCTACAGACATCAATTTTTTTGTCCTTTTAATTTTGCTAAACATGATTGGTACACCGATTGCTCTATACGGTTTGTTACTTGTTATAGTCGAGAAATTTAACCGAGAAAATAAATTCATAATTTTTGAGTCGTTTGGCATAATTATGGTATTTTACAATGCTTACCTAATTTTTACCATGGGAACAATTTCTTGATTCTAAGCCTTAAACTCAAAGCCATAGTTTAACTGGCGATTTACCACAAAATATTGACTATTTGATAAGCGGCTAATTCATAGATGATATGCCGATTGGGTGTCATGGTCGCACAGCGATTCATGGTCGTGGCTTTGGTCGCGTTGTTGATGACTTTTATTCCACCATCATCAGCAGATGATACCTTACAAAGTGCAAATAACCTAGTTGAGGGACAGACTGCTAACGGATATGTCTGTTATGATGACGGATGTTCACCAACAGATCAAACCGATTGGTGGAAAACCTATGCCTACAAGGGAGATCAGGTTCAGGTTTCATTTAACGGCGATATGAATAACGGTGCTTGGTGGTGCATTAACGATGGTTGGGAAGTGGACTTCTCAATTCATGACTCTGCCGGCGGGCAACTGAGTTCTATTTCACGGAGTAACGATAATTCCAACGGAGTACTCAGCACCACAATGTCTACAGCGGATTGGATTTATATCAAAGTAAAAGGTAAAGATTCGTTATGTAATGATGGCGTAGATTATGACTTACTTCTTTCCATAGACTCTAATGATAGAGACACAGATGAGGATGGTTATATCGATACTGAAGATTCATGTGACAATACTCCAGGAACGTCAAATTATGATAGGAAAGGCTGTATTGATTCTGATTTAGATGGTTATTCCGACCCAGAGCAAGGCTGGGGGCCAAATAATGGGGCTGATGCGTTTCCGTTTGAATCATCTCAATGGCAAGATTCTGATAATGATGGTTTTGGCGATAATTTAGATGGCTATCAAGGAGATTATTGCCCGTACAATTCAGGAGGTTCATCAAGCGATAGGTTTGGTTGCTTAGATACTGATGGCGACGGTTTTTCGGACCCTGATCCGGGCGGTTTGTTTGGAGTTAGTGAGTGGTTTGCTCATCCAGTCGGCTTAGCAGACGCCTTCCCGTCAGACTATACTCAGTGGACTGATACAGATGCTGACGGATACGGCGACAACTGGGATGACCCTGCATGGAATGAAACTCATCTAGCATGGGGTATAGGCCAATGGTTAGAAGTTGCCAGCACTCCTGACGCTTGTCCATTTATCACCGGTGCATCATTCTCTGACCGCTACGGTTGTCCTGATACTGATAGTGATAGTTATTCTGATGGTGATGAAAATTGGACCCTAGACAATGGTTCAGATGCATTCCCATTGGAGCCTAGCCAGTGGCTTGACACCGATAGAGATGGTTGGGGCGATAACCAATCATTCGGGGCCGCAAGAATAGATGACTTCCCAGAAAATCCAACTCAATGGCGAGACACCGACAAGGATGGATGGGGCGACAACCAAACATACGGAGCATCTCAGGTTGATGATTTTCCACTCGTTCCGTCACAATATCGGGATACTGATGGGGATGGCTATGGGGATAATTTGACTGGATTTGAGGGAGATGTGTGCGTTTTCTCAACTCCTGAAGAGGTGGAATCAGGTTGGATTTCACGATTTGATAGATTAGGCTGTAGAGATATCGATAGCGACGGTTATTCTGACCCAACCGAAGGTTGGATTGCCCACCCAGACGGCTTCGCTGATGCATTCCCCGATGAAGCAAGTCAATGGTACGACACCGATTCAGATGGCTATGGTGATAATCTTGAGTACTTTGATGGCCAAACATGGCGTCAATCATTCCGTGGCGACAGTTGCAAAACAACAGTTGGCTATTCAACTTTTGATCGTTGGGGTTGTCCCGATACTGATGGTGACGGTTGGTCAGATTCAACAGCAAATTGGCTGGCTAGCCCGGGCGGCAACGGCGATGCTTGGCCTCTCGACCCGACGCAATGGGCTGATAGAGATGGAGATGGAAGAGGCGATAACCCACAAGGAACCACAGCTGATGTTTGTCCTGACAACGCAGGCACTTCAGTCGGGCCAGCAGAAGGCGGTGAC